>Ga0041059_1000471_pt1 | contig 30393 bp, 17 predicted proteins | sample AraColnosormetaG_FD_56232 | JGI IMG/M metagenome (GOLD analysis project Ga0041059, IMG submission 56232) | Arabidopsis roots microbial communities from North Carolina, USA - Col MF nosort | ecosystem: Host-associated > Plants > Roots > Unclassified | place: USA: North Carolina | collected...
ATACAATATATATATATATATATATATATATATATATAAAATTGGTTGTATATATGCCATGTAATACAGAAACCGATAGAAGCGTTGCTAAGTGTAGGATTTTTCATTTTTGACTCAAAAGTTAACTATATTATTTGCAGGAAACAATGGATTTAGATATGATTATTGCATTGCAGAATGTTCAGAACATTTTTTAGATGATGTATGCAAGCCAGTGTGTATAGACAAGGGGTACTCGGATGGAGGATGTATTGGTTTAGCACCAAATTTTAAATGTTGTTGTAAGAAATGATAGAAACCAATAATCTTTATAGTAAAACGGTGATGGTGATTTGATATCTTGTATGTTCTTCGATGAAATAAAGCTAATCTTATCTTTGATAAGCTTCAGAAGTCTTAATAATTTCACAAAAGCTTAGCATTATCGATATCCTAGAGATAAGAAGGTATAAAAAAGAGTAAAATTTATATTGAACCAAACAATTCATGGGACTGTTTTATCAGAGGATTTGGCGAGTAATGGCACCGGAACGAGTCCGTGTTTTTCTCTGGTTAGTGGTGCAGCAAGTGATCATAACTAATGTGGAAAGATATCGAAGACACTTGAGTGATACGAGGGTGTGTCAGATTTGTCAAGGCGGGGAGGAGACGATTCTACATGTTCTCCGCGACTGTCCCGCAATGGCAGGGATATGGAGCCGGTTAGTCCCTCGTGATCAAATACGACAATTCTTCACTGCTTCTTTGCTGGAGTGGATCTACAAGAACTTACGGGAACGTGGATCATGGCCGACGGTGTTTGTAATGGCAGTATGGTGGGGATGGAAATGGAGGTGTGGCAACATCTTTGGCGGGAATGGTAAGTGTAGGGACCGTGTTAAGTTTATTAAGGATTTGGCGGAGGAAGTGGCGATAGCGAATGCTTTTGTGAAGGGGAATGAGGTGCGGGTGAGTAGAGTTGAGCGGTTGGTGTCTTGGGTATCGCCGGAAGATGGTTGGGTAAAGTTGAACACGGATGGGGCTTCGCGGGGTAATCCGGGGTTTGCAACGGCGGGTGGGGTTTTACGGGATCATAATGGAGCGTGGATTGGAGGTTTTGCGGTTAATATAGGTGTTTGTTCCGCACCCTTGGCTGAGTTGTGGGGTGTCTACTATGGGTTATTCATCGCTTGGGGGAGGGGAGCTCGGCGGGTTGAATTAGAAGTAGACTCGAAGATGGTGGTTGGGTTTCTCACGACAGGGATTGCGGATTCTCATCCCTTGTCATTCCTATTACGCTTGTGCTATGACTTTTTATCGAAGGGCTGGATAGTCCGAATCTCTCATGTGTATAGGGAAGCTAATCGTCTTGCTGATGGATTAGCGAACTATGCTTTCTCGTTATCCCTAGGTTTGCATTTGTTGGAGTCTAGACCCGATGTTGTTAGTTCTATTTTGTTAGATGATGTAGCGGGGGTTTCGTACCCGAGACATGTCCAAGTGTAATTTTTTTATTTTCTTTTAATAAAACGGGAGACGCAGTCTCCCTCATTCTACCAAAAAAAAAACAATGCAGATATTTGCAAATTTTTCTTCTTTTTAGATACAGAGTATATGTAGGCATGTAGCTAAAGATACTTGATTTGGTGTGATTTTGATCATCTGGATGTAAAAGGTATGGTGATGCGTCTAGTGTTGGAGCACTTGAGGCTTTGGTTATTGGTGTTGTGGTCATTGTTAATTAGTACCAATGTGAAGCACCTTTATCGATTTCACAGGGACTGGACCATAGTGATGCTTGAGTGACGACTCTTATTCGTCGTGGTCTAAGCCGCCTCTTTATCATTTTTAGGGCTCTTTGGTCGACTAATTTTATTTTATTTTTCCCTTTCACTAGGGTTTCCTGACTTGTTAAACAAGCTTTAGCTCTCCGATTAACAGCTAACAGCTCTTTTACCACTCAGACCCTTTATTTTTTTATCCCGGCCACCTATTATTTATTTTGCTTGATTTTATTTCATTAATAAAATTTATAGGAAAAAAGAAAAAATTTAAAAATAAGAAACAAGAGGTAGGCTCTTCTAGCGAACTCCTTTCATACGTTTTCTCTCTACTCTCATCGCTTTTCTTATCTCTCTCGGAGCTCTTCCGTCGTCCACCATTGATTACGGTAAGATTCACCTTCTCCTACTCAATTTCATAACTATAGATAAATAAATCTCTGTCTTCTCTGCCTCTGTTAGTTTTTTTCTACGATTGAAACCATCAAATCAATTCAAGGTTTTACACAGTTTCTTATGCTTGTCCTGATTGTTTCGTTCCCGGAGAGGGAGAAATTACGGCTTTTGGAATCCGCCCAGAAAATTTCCCGCCCAGCTCGGATTTTGATAGAAATGTTTTGCCTTTTTGGTTTCTGTAAAATTGATATTCTTATTGTACTTTGATTGAAGTATGTGTGTTCAATTGAAATTGATGTTGTGTATTTCTTAAGTTTGAATCTTTGTGTAAGGATTGGGGGTTTAGGGTTTTGACTCATGATTGCTTTCTGCATTTTTAAAGTTAAAAAGCCAGACTTTGAGGCTTAGAGCTACTTATATTGTGTTGCAGGGAGTGTATTGAGCTAAATATGGCTATAATACAACTTGGAAGTACATGTGTTGCTCAATGGAGTATTCGTCCTCAATTTGCAGTCAGAGCTTATTATCCCAGCAGAATCGAATCAACTCGCCATCAAAAGTATGATTTTTAAGTCTCTGGATTGCATTCAGTTCTGTGGCTTTAAGCCTTTCAAGTATTTTGATTTGTTCACATTGCACATCTTAAGATTAGTCTTCGTAGAATGAAGTTTGTATTATGTGATTTCTACACTGAGAGTTTTATATATGAAATAGCATTAAAGGTTTTCCTTTTCACAACTTTTACAGTTCCAGTAGCCAAGTAAATTGTTTGGGAGCTTCAAAGTCGAGTATGTTCTCACATGGGTCATTGCCCTTCTTGTCCATGACGGGAATGTCCAGAAATATGCATCCTCCTCGCAGAGGATCTCGCTTCACTGTTAGAGCTGATGCAGTACGTGTTCCTATTTTCTTCCCTTTGCTGAATGCGTATATCTCAGCTTCACTATTTATTATGATCTTGATTGCTTTTTGTGTGATTGTGTGCAATTCTAGGATTACTATTCGGTACTCGGAGTTTCGAAAAATGCAACCAAAGCTGAGATTAAAAGCGGTATGTTTCTGTTTTTCTGTGTGTGAGAGATTCCCTTGTATATATAGATGGTTTGCATATGTTAAAATGCATGATCAAACCCGTGATGTGAATTCTTTGCTTGGCGTTTCTTTTTTTTTCTTGACTTGGTACTTTTTGGTATGACATTGATTCGCTCTTCCTTGCTCTTGTTTCAGCTTATCGGAAGCTGGCTAGGAATTACCATCCGGATGTGAACAAGTAAGTGAAAAACTTCACTTGATGACGATAGTGGATGTATATCTTGAGAATAAGAAGATAGGATCGACAGTCAAGTAGAGATAAGAAGCTTAATATCTGTTAGCCAAATGTTAGATATGCCAAAAACAAGATGACTGCAAACCTTGGATTATGTTGTTCCCCAAATTAGGGAAACCAGTTATTTTAAGAACTCATAGCCCTTAGCAAAATACAGACCGGGAAATATGAAATGCTCAGAAACCGCTTTTTTCCTTTCAAGACTGACACTTCTAAGTTAGAAAAGTGTTACCGTCTTGTTTACATGTTTATTATGTGCTTACAGGGATCCTGGCGCAGAAGAGAAATTCAAAGAAATAAGTAACGCATATGAGGTGAAATGAAACCCAGTTTCTCCTTTGTTTCTACTATGCAAGTTCGTACTTTTAGTGACTAAAGAACAAAATTGCAGGTTTTATCAGATGATGAAAAGAAATCTCTTTACGATAGGTATGGTGAGGCCGGACTTAAAGGCGCTGCTGGATTTGGCAATGGGGTACGTTGTTCAAAACACAGATGCACAGATTTATTCTTTATAGACACTCGAAGTTAACTCTCTGATCACTTCTTGGTTTGGTTTTTTGTTATTAAATTTCATTAGGATTTTAGTAATCCGTTCGATCTATTCGACTCATTATTCGAAGGCTTCGGTGGTGGGATGGGTAGAGGTTCAAGAAGCAGAGCTGTGGATGGTCAAGACGAGTATTACACGCTAATCTTAAACTTCAAAGAAGCGGTTTTCGGAATGGAGAAAGAAATAGAGATATCCCGGCTCGAGAGCTGTGGGACATGTGAAGGTTCAGGTGCAAAACCTGGAACCAAACCGACCAAATGCACCACGTGTGGCGGACAAGGCCAAGTGGTTTCAGCAGCTAGAACTCCTCTGGGCGTGTTCCAACAAGTCATGACTTGCTCGTCCTGTAATGGCACTGGAGAGATCTCGACGCCGTGTGGTACTTGCTCTGGAGACGGACGCGTGAGGAAGACAAAACGGATAAGTCTCAAAGTACCAGCCGGGGTTGATTCAGGTAGCCGGTTGAGAGTGAGAGGAGAAGGCAATGCCGGGAAGAGAGGCGGATCACCAGGCGATCTGTTTGTTGTTATAGAAGTTATCCCAGACCCGATTTTGAAACGAGACGATACAAATATTCTCTACACTTGCAAGATATCGTATATCGATGCGATTTTAGGGACGACACTGAAAGTACCAACAGTGGATGGGACAGTAGATTTGAAAGTTCCAGCTGGGACACAACCTAGCACGACGCTTGTGATGGCGAAAAAAGGAGTTCCGGTATTGAACAAGAGTAATATGAGAGGAGATCAGTTGGTGAGAGTACAAGTGGAGATACCTAAGAGATTGAGCAAAGAGGAGAAAAAACTTATTGAAGAGCTTGCTGATATGAGCAAGAACAAGACTGCTAATAGCACCAGTAGATGATTAGAAACACGAAAATTTTGACATTGAAATTATGAATCTCTCTATACATATACATTTTTCTACTCTGGCTTGTGATATTTAGAATGGCTCTTGAAAAAAGAAGAAGCAAGTGGAGGAAGATGATTATTGTTGTGGAAATGGAAGAATTTTAGAATTCATTTTTTTGTGGTTCAAATTTTTAATATGTTAGGTTTTAATAGGCTTTCAAATTGGAATTTATTAGTGATTGAATGATAAATAAAATAGTATGTAATTCCACAAAGACATTCACATTATTTTAATCATGTTCGAAGCTTCATAAACTATCAATCTACTGACAAGTGACAACAATGAAACATCATAATACCAAAAGGTTGAGAGAAGAGCAAAGATCATATGCAAGTTGTGATTTATAAAGAATATTTATTAAAGATCCCTTACTGATTCTCATTAAATAATACTTAACTCTAATGGTTCACAAGATTTCACAACCATTGTGTAATCTGGAAAATTGACTAGATTGGACCAAAAGATCTAACAAGAGAGAACACAAGAACAGTTGTTTTTAACTTCAAACTTCTTACAATGTAGTACCTCCTCCATCCGACATAAGAGATGCAGCCGCCGCAGCAGCGGTTGGCACAACCCCCGTGGAGATAGACGGTTTCGACAAGTGAACAAGCCTGAAAACACAAGGAATCATATCACTGATGAAGCTTATATCAAAGACACTATCACAGGTGCTGTAAAATATATCAGATGAACTTACGGAGCAAGAAATTCACAGAAAGATGAAACAGCAGCAGCGACTTCACTGTAATTCTCAGAAGTTGCAGGAGCAGTTACATCAACAATCTGCATACCAGGTGTTACAGGAACAGCCTCATCTATAGCATGAACTTTAGGCATCTTATTAACAGAAGATACAGAAACACTTATGTGCGCAGTCCGTTGGAAATGAAAGGCGAATCCGACTTTGAGAAGCTCATGGTCTAGTTTGTAACCGAGTGCATAGAACATACGCAAAGCATTCTTGCTTACTTTACTTTCAATCATATTTCTAACCAAAACAGAGATTTGATCAGCTCCTGCACCTCTCATCGCACCACCAACATGTTTAACCGTCCTATGGTTCTTAAATTAGCTTCCTTTGAATGAAACAAGAACATATACAACAACAACAACAACAAGAAGAAGCTGTACCATGTGGGTTCGGGTTGATCAAGATCACATAATAGCCTAACTTCTGATGACACAACTCCTGAAAAAGTGAAGATTTCACAAATGTGAATCATGTATGATTCATAGGAAGCTTCAAGTTTCTGAATTTAACAAAAGGAATTGGCTTTACCAAGATTTGGGCCGCTTCTTAAGCATAACTCATGAACTCTTAAACGTTCGCGTTGAACACCACAAAGACCTTGAAGAAGAATCTCAAGAGCTTCAACATGCTGCAAAATCCAGTAGAAAATCTAATCAAATTCTAATAAAAATTCAAGCCTAGGGTTTATCAATTGGACATCATAAGAAAGCTAAAAGCTGATCCATGAACTCGAAAAACTTGGGATTTGTTCGTCAATCAAAAAATACAAACGAACCTGTGTCTCGATGATTCCTTGAACCACACACTCCATTGACATTGAGCTATCACAAAATCTCTCAATTAAAATCGTAAATATATTCTCAACAAGACCAAATCCGAAATTGGAAAAACTAACGAAAGCTTCCTAAATCGTCCTCGGGAGCGAATCTGAGATTTTTTAACACCGGAGAATTTTAGCTAGTTACTAGAATCACTTGTGTAGTTGTTATATAGTAGTTAGCTGTAGATAAAGCAAGATGGCCTATTAGCTCAGTTGGTTAGAGCGTCGTGCTAATAACGCGAAGGTCACAGGTTCGATCCCTGTATAGGCCATTTCGTTTTTTCTTGTTGCCCCTTTTTTGGGAACTCGATCATAATAAAAACTCTAGTGCATCTCGGTCATTGATTAGTGATCACCAAATAGCCCATTAGCTTAGTTGGCCGCATGATGAGAACATAACCACCGGTTAACCGGAGTAAACCGTCATTAGTTAGGTTGAAGATAGAATTTAGTTTGTGCTATCTTTGCTAAAAAGTTCATGAACCCTAACCTAATTAGTTGGCATTTTAAGAAGTCAACTAGTTTCGATAAAGTTTATGAACATAGCAAATGATATTTATATATGGTTATTTCATCTTGGTTGTGATTACTGTAAATGTCTACTAAGTAGAATGTGTTAATTCCTTATAATTGTTGACAAGAAATATGTAGAAAATTTTGTCAAAATTATTGCGATGTTGTGTAGATTAAGTGGCCACTACATCACCACAATCCTTTAAATTATTAGATAAAAAGTTCAAAAATAAGTCAAATAACCATGTTTACGAAAAGTTTGGAGGAGAATAGGAAAAATGTAAATATATTTATTTTAGCCTCAAACAATTCTTCTCTATTTCAATAGACGAATGAATCCTCAATTTTGCATTAACTAAACCATTTTAGTTTCTTCATTCGTCAATAATATCCTCAAGTGTGTAATCATGTTAATGCTCGTCTAATATACCGGTAACTCAAACCGGCCTCATTTTAACCTACCTCACCAAATTTGTAGAGGTAGCATAATACACGGGCCAAGTTGAATATCCAAGTTGATATTTATGCTTATAATGCATCATTTATGAATTGCCAATTGTCAAATGCCAAGCATGCTTTTGTGGGAAGGCTTATGAATTGTTTACAATGATACAAGATGCAAATGTAAAACCAAATATCATCAGGATATATTAATACAAGAGTCTATGGACTTGTTTCAGAGGATGAAAAATATAAAAACAAAAAGGTGTTCAACAAAAATAGGTCAAGCTTTGGGTTGTATCCAAGTTTATGTATTAGTGATCCGAGCAAGAGAACCTATCAATGCGATACACGTGTAGCAATCATTAATCAAATCCACGTATGACGACTTTGACTACCATACACTCTAGTACTCTCTACCGTAGAGGATTACATTTTAACCCTACGATTAGTTTAATCTCTCAGTCCACCGGAGAGTGTAAAAACAGCGAGAAAATCGACGTCGTTCGATCGCCGACTGCGAGCGAAGAAGAAGATGGCTGAAGAAGAGGTTGACTACGTATTCAAGGTTGTTTTGAACGGAGATTCAGCGGTTGGGAAGTCACAGCTACGAGCTCGGTTCACAAGAGACGAATTCAGTATGGATTCCAAAGCCACAATTCGGTGTCGATTTCAATACTCGAACGCTCGTTATTGACGATAAGAACATCAAAGCTCAGATCTGGGACATCGCAGGCCAGAAACGGTACTATATCCTTCTCCGATCTTAGTTCTATCTTCTCTGATTTAACAATGGATAAAATATTGCTTCGAACTCGATGATGTTACAGTGTTGCTGTTCAATTTCGATTTTGATCTTCGTGTGTACCTGAGAGTGACCTCATTTTGACTAGAGAGTAATCGACTCTTTTAGAAGTTGGACCATTAGTGTTGGAATTGTTCGATTTTGTTCTTCGGCAACATTGTAATGTGTTGTTATAGCATTCTCCTGAAGAATCAAATTATGTAGTGATGATCACATTCACATCCAAGTGGCTAATCATTGTGCATGGCATGTTTTCTCCATTGTACATAGCAATGTGGTTGGTTTGATTAGTGACATTCTTGTTCTTTTGCTGTGAGTAGACACAGAGCTATTACATAAGCCTACTACAAAGGTGCTGTTGGTGCAATGTTAGTTTACGATATGACAATACGTGAAAGCTTTGAGCACATTCCTCAGTGGTTGGAAGAACTACGAGTGCACGCGGATAAGAACATTGTCATCATCTTGATTGGTAACAAGACGGATTTAGAGAACCAGAGATCGGTTCCTGTGGAAGATGCCAAGGAATTTGCAGAGAAGGAAGGGCTTTTTTTCCTTGAGACTTCAGCACTAAACTCCACAAATGTCGAGAACTCTTTCAACACTCTCTTGACTGAGATCTTCAACAAGGTGAACAAGAAGAATCTCGCTAAGACCACCGTGTCTTGCAGCTCACAAGTCAGTCTTCTAAGACCACCGTGTGTTGCAGCTCAATAAGTCAGTCTTCTCGATTTGGTCCATTACAGTTTAGAATAAAATAAACCATTTCATATACTTCAAAAATATTGTTTTGATTTGGTTTTTAGATAGTGAGTTTTGTGTAGTGTACGTTGATTTTTAGAACAAAATCTTTCATTTTTTTTATGTCGTTCCAACAAAAGTCATCATGATTATGCTTATATGAAAAATAATTTGGAGGTAGTAAGGGAATAGTCAAACCACAACAAAGGAGTACAATTTGAAGTTATGAAGAAGGGAGGGCTTAAGTCTCCATAGCTAGTGGACCGTCCGAATCGCCGTTGCTTCCATTTACCGAACCACCTTCTGTTTTTGGTGTTTTCTCGGCAAATCTCTCTAGCAGCTCCTGGCAATCTGCGACAGTGGCCATAACAGCCAAACTAGCCTTCCCTCTCCAGCAACTGATGGCAATTGTTGATGCATCCGCTTTCACCGGTACTTCACCTGAAGCACCAGTAAAACCATATAAATCACATCCTGCATGATCAAATTCAAATGTATATCTATGAAGACCAATCAATACGCACCATCGCTGAGAATCACCACGCAGCTTCCCATAACAAGGTCAGTTGCTTTCTGGGCCAACTGTGGATTGACAAAATCGTGAAACTTGATTGATTTGTCTTGCAGGAGAAGTTTGAAGTCTGCCATTGGAGTATAAAGTACTTGTTTGGTAATGTATGGAAGAATCACAGGTAGTCCCTCGGATGATATACGGAATGGGCACAGCGTGCTTGAACCTTCTTTTGCCGATTGTCTCTCCTGCGTTTCAATTAGTTGCAAATATTCTTAAGTTTCACTTCTGGAGCTTGTGCTTAATCAACCGAAATGATAAGTGGGGAAAAGAATTTTTTACTTACAAACATTTTGAGGCCAACAGAAGCGATCTTAAGCTGCTGCCCGACTGCAAAATTCAACTGAAGAACTTCCTTAACTGATTTTGAAACATAGTAAATCCTCTTAACGCTGCTTGTGTCGGTGTTTCTTGCCACGAGATGACCATGTAATGGAAATGATTCATCTTTGATACCGTAGAATTCCTTGATGCCATTGATTACTGTTTCATCTTTCACGAAAACAACTGGGTCAAAGCCTTTCCACTTCCCTTGCATCGGTACTTTTCTCTTGCCTCCCGCATTACTCGAATTGGCCTCTTTATCTTCCGTGATGCTTTCTCCTTCTGTGATTTTCTTCTCAGGCTCCAAGCTATCATTTTTCTCAATGTTTGAATCTGCTTCAATAACTTTCTCCACTGCACTCTCATCTGGTACACCAGCATCCACTGTAACAACAGATTCTTTACTCGGAGACTTTTCTGTCGAGTCAGTAGACTTAGCAGTTGAGTTCCTTTTCGTATTTGGTTTCTCCTGAAATTCTGTGAGTAAACTATTTATAAGTTCTACAGAACCATAGCTGTTAATGTAAGAATCTGAAGTTCACCAAGAAAAAAAGAAAGTTCACCTGGTAAGGGAGATTTTTTTTGAAGGACCGCAATGAAGAAGGCTCCGGTGTTCTGATCATGAGGTATTATCCTCATGCAACGTTCAAGTGGAAGATCAGAGACTTCCTCAGCTTGTTCTTCAGGAGTAGCATCCACCACAGAAATATCTGTTTCTTTGAGTCCATCCTCACAGCCATTAACATCACCATTCTCGTTCTTTTCCGTGGTTTCAGTTGAGTCCTTGAGGTATTTCCCAGAAGGAAACATGCTCACAAGAACTCCACCTCTCCGGTTTTGTGGAACATCTTTGTAAGAAGTAAACCACCCACCTTTATCACGCACCTAGATTTAACAAAGACAAGGAAAAAAAAGATGAGTAATCCCATTAGATTCTAGAGCTGAGGGTTTGTTCACTCGTTAATGAAGGTAGAAACCGACCTTCCATGCCTTAAGTCCTGGTCTTCGTATAAGTTCAGGAAGCTTATCGGAAACATCTAAAAGTTCAACAGAGTCTCCACACCTCCTTAGAATCTGAATTTAAGCAAGAGTTATTACACGGTTAAAGCTATAACGGGTTTCTAGTGAAAGGTGAAGAAGTTATTTGAAAATTACCTCAGCAACAACAGCTTCATCCTCCACTGGGTTCATTGAGCAGGTTGAGTATATCATCTTCCCACCAACTTTCAACAGAGATAAACCTGGACAAGACCAAACAGACATATTTACGATAGGCGGATCATTCTACAAGCAATTTCATGGAAATTAGTTGAGACATATAAGAAAGAAAAAAAGTACCTCTCATAGCAAGAATAATCTGAAGGCTATGAAGTCCATTGCCCATACCAGAGTTCCTGTACATAAACCAAAAGGAATAAGAAATTCAAGAACCAATGAAAAACAATATAATGCATTCACAACATTGCCAATAGGTAAAACATGCCAAAGGTGAAAATACCATTTGCGCCAGATATCTGGAGCCTTGCGCAGTGTACCATCACCACTGCACGGAACATCGCATAGAACACGGTCAAAGGCAAGTTGATTAATAGGCATATTTTCACTTATTCCTTTCTCAGAAGCTCGGGATTTGTTCAAACGGCAACCAGGAAACTGTTGCCCTTCATGATTTGTCACTATCAAGTTGGATGTGCACATTCTCTTTGTTTGGTGAATGAGAAGGTTAGATCTTTTAAAATCAACATCATTAGCCACCACCTGGTTATTTAGGGAAGAACAATCAAATTATCTATCTACCTAAAATCAGATTTAGAAAATAGTAGATATAAAATAGAAACACAAACCAATCCATTAGGAAGAGATCCTGGTTCTGATGCTTCATGTATAATCTCAAGCAGCTGAAATGTTTTGGAACCCGGTGCAGCACACACTACAAAGATAATAGATTAGTCTCCATTGACCTCTTACTTTCCCAAAAAGCGGATATAGTCATGGTCGTTACTTCCTTTTGCAAAGCGGGTACTTCTTCGAGCCCTTTAGAAATTTTCTAGGTCTCAAAACAATATCAAATAAAAAATTCACTCACTGTCAAGTACGAAATGATCTGGATGTACGTCTAGGAAGAGAGGAGGTACCTGCATGATTAAATTTAACAACGGTTTATAAGTTCACTTGTAACAACAAAGAAGTACTAAAGGCGGAAGCGAGTTTGAAGGTATCTTACCATGCTAACAGCTTCCTGCCTAGTAATATTTCCAACTTCATTTTCTAACTTCAGAAACTCATGAAACCTGAATAGACCACAAAGAAGAACCCATCATGTGTATAGCACAACAAACACACTAGTTCCTTAACCGTTCACAGAGTCTCTATAATTGCCTAAGTAACCTGAATAGGTCATTCTAATAATATAAAGTGACTAGAAGCATTCATATGTCAGTGAAAACGTACCTCTCAAGTGTCTGATTTTTTCTTATCTCCTTTCGAGAAAAATTAGAATGCCAAGCGAGATTCTTTGGATACCAAGGCAAGGGCTTAATAGCCTCCAATTCACCACCTTCTATGGCCTGGAAAACAAAACCAATGAGAGATACATATATAGCTTTTAAATTACAAAAGAAACAGAGACTATAAAATACAGAATTTACCTCAGCCTGAAGTGATTTCATAAAGTCATTCTCCAAGATCGATATAATCTCATCGCAAAATTGGCCACTGCAATTCATAGAAGAGGGGGAAAGAAGCATCTGGTTAGCAATTACAATATTGAGCCAATCCTAAGATATAAACTTTAACTCAACCATAAACCCTAAACCTCATTGAAACTACCAACAAATACCAAAGTGAAGAGAAAAGAAAAAGAACATTACTTGGAGTTAACCCTAAACGCAGCAGGTAAAGGCTTACGAAGAATCTCCATGAACAAATCCCACTCTTCAGCTTTCACTATCCCTTGTTTCTACAACACAAACACAAGTATTAGAATCACAATAATAACTAAATGATATCCATTATCTAAATCAAAAACCCTAAACCCCCAATAACAAGTTACTGAGAGTAGACAATGAAAATACGTAAAGACATCATAAATGAACTGTCTCAAACCAATACAGAAGCCCATGTTACCTTGTAATATTCCTCGAAGTTAGGGTTAACAGTGACAATAGGTTCCCAAGTGGGTTTTTGTTCCGGTACGGCGTTGTCGGAACCATCAACGGAAGCATCGGATTTGGGTCGTTTCCAAACATTCTCTCTGCTTTCTTTGAAATCTTTTCTCTGAGTACGACCTCTATGTCTTCCTCCTCTTCCCATTTTTCGTAGCTTCCGTCGAAGAAACCAAAAAGTTCAATATCCGCCGCCGGATTCGAAAAAATCTCTGGGAAAAAATCTACAAGAACTGAAGAAGTGAGAGCTGTTTCTTCTCCGTTTTACTTCTCAAATTTGTTCATGGCTTTTTAATTGGGCTTTAGGGTTTTGGTTTTTGGGCCGTATAAAGCCCATTAGACTGATAATTAAGGTTCTTCTCCCGGCAAATTCGCCGATGACGCGCAACGGCCGATGAACATATCGAAGGCCAAGCTTCTTCTTCTTCCTCCTCCTCTTACACCAAAACTGAATCGTTCTCTGTATTCTCATTCTCAGCGTCGTACTCGATCACTTCCTCATCACAGAGACAAACCCATAAACTGGAACTCTACTCACAGTTTCGTTCTACACAATCCTCTACTTTCATTGCTCGAAAAATGCAAACTTTTGTTACATTTGAAGCAAATTCAAGCTCAGATGATAATAAATGGTTTGATTCTGGACCCATTTGCTTCAAGCCGGTTAATTGCTTTCTGTGCATTATCGGAATCTCGATATCTCGATTACTCTGTGAAGATTCTTAAAGGTATTGAGAACCCTAACATATTCTCTTGGAATGTAACGATTAGAGGATTCTCTGAGAGTGAGAATCCTAAAGAATCGTTTTTGCTCTATAAGCAGATGCTTAGACATGGTTGTTGTGAGTCCAGACCGGATCATTTCACTTACCCTGTTTTGTTTAAGGTTTGTGCTGATCTTAGGTTGAGTAGTTTAGGTCATATGATTCTTGGGCATGTTCTTAAGCTAAGATTGGAATTGGTTAGTCATGTGCATAATGCGTCGATTCATATGTTTGCTTCTTGTGGTGATATGGAAAATGCGAGGAAGGTGTTCGATGAAAGTCCTGTGAGGGATTTGGTTTCTTGGAATTGTTTGATTAATGGGTATAAGAAGATTGGTGAGGCGGAGAAGGCGATATATGTATATAAGCTAATGGAATCTGAAGGAGTTAAGCCGGATGATGTGACGATGATTGGGTTGGTTTCTTCGTGTTCAATGTTGGGAGATTTGAATCGTGGGAAAGAGTTTTATGAATACGTAAAAGAAAATGGACTGAGAATGACGATTCCTCTTGTAAATGCTTTGATGGATATGTTCTCGAAATGCGGAGATATTCACGAGGCACGAAGGATATTTGATAACTTGGAAAAGAGAACAATTGTGTCGTGGACTACAATGATTTCAGGATATGCTAGATGTGGTTTGCTTGATGTTTCAAGGAAGCTTTTTGATGATATGGAAGAAAAAGATGTTGTACTGTGGAATGCAATGATCGGTGGATCAGTCCAAGCCAAGCGTGGTCAAGACGCTTTGGCATTGTTCCAGGAGATGCAAACAAGTAACACTAAGCCTGACGAAATCACCATGATACATTGCCTATCTGCTTGTTCTCAGCTTGGTGCTCTTGATGTTGGCATTTGGATTCATCGTTACATCGAGAAATACAGTCTTAGTCTCAATGTTGCGCTAGGAACTTCATTGGTTGACATGTACGCCAAATGTGGTAACATCTCAGAAGCTCTCAGTGTTTTTCACGGAATTCAAACAAGAAACTCGCTTACATACACAGCGATAATCGGAGGTTTAGCCCTTCATGGAGATGCATCCACTGCTATATCATACTTCAACGAAATGATTGATGCAGGGATTGCCCCAGACGAGATCACTTTCATAGGACTATTATCAGCATGTTGCCATGGTGGAATGATCCAAACAGGCCGTGATTATTTCTCTCAGATGAAGTCTAGATTCAACCTAAACCCTCAATTGAAACATTACTCTATAATGGTAGATCTGCTAGGGAGAGCCGGGCTATTAGAAGAAGCAGACAGGCTCATGGAAAGTATGCCAATGGAGGCAGATGCTGCGGTTTGGGGAGCATTATTATTCGGTTGCAGGATGCACGGTAATGTTGAGCTGGGAGAGAAAGCGGCTAAGAAACTTCTCGAACTTGATCCCAGTGATAGCGGGATCTATGTGTTGTTGGATGGCATGTATGGAGAGGCTAATATGTGGGAAGATGCAAAGAGAGCGAGGAGGATGATGAACGAGAGAGGTGTAGAGAAGATTCCTGGTTGTAGTTCCATTGAGGTTAATGGAATTGTCTGTGAGTTCATCGTTAGGGATAAATCGAGACCGGAATCTGAGAAAATTTATGATCGCTTACATTGTCTTGGAAGGCATATGAGGAGCTCGTTGAGTGTACTATTTTCGGAATATGAGATTACTAATAACTAATGGGACTGAATGAAACTGCTGAGTTTTGTATTAAGGCATCTTTGGTCTAAACTAGTATAGAAATGGGTTTGAGGGCAAAAAAAAACTCAAATGACATCTCCTGTGTATTAATTGGCCAGTTTAATAAAAACATAGTAACATTAAGAGTGTCATTTTACATTTTTCAACATGATTTATACACTGAGTTTTTTTGATTTAACATTAACCTAAAACTAATAAATTATTTATTATTTGTTAAACAGAAACAAATATATACATAATTAAAAAAAATTGTGTGAATATGTCAAAATGATACTCTTTATTAAACGGAAGGAATATTAAAAAACCCATATTTAATGAATTAAAATGTGGGTCAATATTTATTGATATCCTCTCTTCTTTTGGTAAGGATTGGTTTGGTGAACCTCAAATACAATGACCTCCATGTGCGTCCCATTTCCTGATTTCGAATTCTATAAATTTCTTAGGAAACTAGATACCTTCCGAGTCCTATGTATTAATTAATTGTGACCGTTTCTCCGAAGTGTAATAAATTTGCATACGAAAATTGACAACCTCTTTTTTTGGTTCAACCAAAAATTGACAACTAAAGATGGGGACAACATAATCTCTTAAAAACGGCAACGTATCAGTACCTTTTAGAGTTTCAGAACGCAAGGTCATGATGATGACGACTTCCGTAGTGTCAGTCACTTTTCGAGTTTCAGATAATTTCTTGTTTGATTGCTAAAAAATATGAACCAATGGCCTGAAATTGTTGCCTCCCTTTCTCACAACAATTCTCTTATCTCAAGACACCAACTCACTATAATATTTTATCCACTAAAGTGTTGTTATATAACAAAATACAAAAAATCAAAACAAAAATTGACATCTAAATTTTAAGTAAATTATGCATAATTTAGAATTATATTGCTAATCTTTTTATCTTAATTTATTAATTTTATCCTTAAATTATTAGCCGTAGAGTAACTATAGCATTGAGCACTACGACGACACTGATCACATTAAAGTATTAAACAATAAATGAATAAAAGATGCATGCTTTTTTGTAAAAAAAAATATAGTATGAATTATTTGGCCAACCAACGTGAATGTGAAGATAAGGTTTTGTATGCTTTTTACAAAGTCAAAAAGTGCCTTGACCATACGTTAGGTTTAAAATCAAGAGTTGAATAATTCACTCACAAATTCATCGTGACCTTTAAAAGCCTATCAATAAATGTGTGTTAGTTACACTATTTGATTATGAACATTGACCAGGATTAATGTTTGGTTCTAGCTAGATCATTCGCATTTCATAAATAGTACAATTTTTTCATTATTGTTATCAATAGTATTAATTATAGCATTATTTCTTGTATACGTTACATAAACAAAATTCTTGTATAAATATTTAACTAGTTGTTGAATACAATAACAAAAATCTAACTATTCATATTATACAAAAATAATCACTATTAGTATTAATGTATCTTATTAATATGGAGTAGTAATTATTTTTGTATGTTATGAATATATATTTAGATTTTTCTTAAGATGTTTTTAATAGTAATTATTTTTCATAAGATGTTTCTTATTAATGTATTTTTAGGATTTTCACACATCTTAAAAAACATATTAAAAGTTGATTAGAAATATATTATTCTTCTTGAAGTTTACACATCAATAATAACTAGTAATAAATATTGCATAGAAATTTTAAAAATGACTATCTTTTCGAATCAAAAAAATTTCCTACAAAATACAATAATAAACAAAGAGAGTAGTACTGTTCATCTAAATACTGTATAATGGATGTTTTACCAATTTTAACAATTACGTACAAAAGTTTCACACCTTTATAAAAAAAATTTGATCAATTATCCTTTTATCTTCTTTATTTTTGCCAGCTAATATACACTGCAATAATCCAAACTTAACAAACATTTAACATTACTTCAGATTCATCATTCAATAATTTCACAAACCCATAATTTTACCAAATTACTACACTAATCCCCCATTGGCACCAATTCTATAATTAGAAAATTTATTTCTTTATTTATTTATTTATTTATTTCTATTTATTAAAGAAATAAATTATAGAAATTGGAATGCCCACCACCACCAGAGACCACACTTGCACAAATTCCATCTATAAACACAAAAGCCTTTAGTATCATTCTCGAAAACCACCAAAAACCTCTTTATAACCCAACAAACAAAGTCTCTACTTCTTCTTCAATCACTGAAACACAACACCAAAAAAGAAAAAAGTATGTCTCTTCTTCCCCATCTCATCCTCTACCTAACACTTTTGACGGTGGTTGTTACTGGAGAAACTCTCCGACCAAGATTCTACAGCGAGACATGCCCTGAAGCTGAATCCATAGTAAGAAGAGAAATGAAGAAAGCAATGATCAAAGAAGCAAGAAGCGTCGCTTCCGTCATGCGTTTCCAATTTCACGACTGTTTCGTCAATGTAAACACTATAAATCTTTCTCTCTGTTCTTGATCTTTACTCTGTTTTCCTCTCTGAATTTTTCTTTGAATCATCAAATTCAGGGATGTGACGCATCTCTGTTGCTTGACGACACACCAAACATGCTTGGTGAAAAACTATCACTTTCCAACATCGATTCACTAAGATCTTTCGAAGTCGTTGACGACATTAAAGAAGCTCTAGAGAAAGCTTGTCCAGCTACTGTTTCTTGTGCCGATATCGTTATCATGGCCGCTCGTGACGCCGTTGCTCTTGTAAGTCAAAATTCAATTTCCCCGGTTTAGTGAAATCTCGGTTTTGTAATTTTGGTCTTTGAAAAAACCAGACAGGAGGACCAGATTGGGAAGTGAAGCTAGGGAGGAAAGACAGTTTAACAGCGAGTCAGCAAGATTCCGACGATATAATGCCAAGTCCAAGAGCCAACGCAACTTTCTTGATTGATCTCTTCGAAAGATTCAATCTTTCTGTAAAAGACATGGTTGCTTTATCAGGGTCACACTCAATAGGTCAAGGTCGGTGTTTTTCAATCATGTTCAGACTTTATAACCAATCCGGTTCTGGTAAACCGGATCCAGCTCTTGAACCGAGTTACCGTAAGAAGCTTGATAAGCTTTGTCCTTTGGGTGGAGATGAGAATGTGACTGGAGATCTAGATGCAACACCTCAGGTTTTTGATAATCAGTATTTCAAAGACTTGGTTTCAGGGAGAGGGTTTCTTAACTCTGATCAGACTTTGTACACGAATCTAGTGACGAGAGAGTATGTGAAGATGTTTAGTGAGGATCAAGATGAGTTCTTTAGGGCTTTTGCAGAAGGCATGGTGAAGTTGGGTGATTTGCAATCTGGGAGACCTGGTGAGATTAGGTTTAATTGTAGAGTTGTTAATAGAAGGCCTATTGATGTATTGCTTGTATCTTGAATTATCATTAGTAAAGAGAAGAAATCTTAATTATGACTTCTAAATTGATGCAAATCTTTTTAGCTACATGCCATGGATCTTGGTTCTCCAAAACTTTGATTTTGGTTTATGAATACTGGTCACTGCTAAAGCTACAATCTGGTCACACCAGTCTATAAAATAGTAAACATTATCTAATCACTGAAGTTGTTGTCCCAATAAACAAATTATGGACTGGACAAGTAGCAACATTCTAATTCTGAGGTACACACAAAGAAACTTAAATGTAAATATTCCTTGTTTCAAGGTTTCAGAATTTGCACATATACAAAATCTCGAAATAATTAAGGCACATTAAAAACCGCCGGTTCACCCGGTTATAGAGTAATCTGACCGTCCACTTTATCCGGTTTACTTTTAAACCGATTTTGTGGTCTTAGCTCATAAATGTCAAGAGTCCTTTCTTTTCTTCCCCATTGTTGAAAATCAGGTTTACAGATTCAGTGAGAGATCAGATCGCTAAAGGTTTGTGCAATTAGGGTTCTCAGATTCTCTCTTTTGTTTAACTTTGGATTCAAATCGCTAATGGTTTTTGATTTCGTTGTGTAGAAGAAAATGGATTGGCAAGGACAGAAACTGGTGGAGCAGCTGATGCAGATCTTACTGGTGATCTCCGGCGTTGTAGCGGTGGTTGTTGGCTACACAACGGAATCGTTCAGGACGATGATGCTGATCTATGCCGGTGGTGTTGTTCTCACGACTTTGGTTACTGTACCTAATTGGCCTTTCTACAATCTTCATCCTCTCAAATGGTTAGATCCGAGCGAAGCCGAGAAGCATCCCAAACCAGAAGTTGTCAGTGTTGCTTCGAAGAAGAAATTCTCTAAGAAATAGGTCTGATTCTGAATCTCTCTCTCTCTCTCTCTCTCTCTCTCTCTCAGAATTGTTTGTATGAGATATTTGTGGATCGGAATCTTAATTATGAATTGAATATTCTGGGTTGATTCTTATAATTATCTGTTTTTGCCAAAGGAATTTGCTTTTGAATCAATGGCTATGGCTGTAATCTGGCAATTTCACTGAATTGTGTAGATTATCTATCATCAGAGAGTTTTAGATGAAAAAGTCTTATGAATCACAAAAGTCTCAGTTTTTATGAAAATGGTACATAAATATCACACCATCCATTTACACTCTGTGTTAAGCTTGTGTGCAAAAACCAATGCTAGTCTTTGATGCTTTGCTCCTTCTTATTTTCTTGAGTCGAAGTAGAAATAGTTTGTGTGATTCCAAACTGTTCCGCTAGTCGCTGGTCAGAGGATTTGCACGGGTTCATATTCCGGGAGATTCGAGTCATCTGGCGAACGCGAACGCTTAAAGGTAGGTCATAGGCTTATGAAACGAAATGACAGTTGAATCAGCGAACGCGTACAGGTTTGGAATCAGAATTTGAGAGAACCAACATTTGGCAGGATGCTTGTAAATGAGCTGTGGAGAAAAAGGAGTGGTTTAGTTAGGTCAGCATTAGGAAGAAGCAGAGGATATGAAAAGTATACCTTCACCAGAAGGATGAAGCAAATTCACAAACAAAGAGAGAGCTCTCCGGAAGTAGCAATAGCCAAAATCTACATGGTATCGCAAAAAAAATACATCATGTGGATAAACAATAGAGGAAAATTCAGTGATTGTAAGAAACTAGTCAACTCTAGAGACAAAATCAAATACAAGGTATATATGACAAACGTATATCTTGAATGCTCGGCTAGTGTCATTACCAATGTGGTCAAGAAAAGAGGTTTCTGTGTGAATTGGGTAAAAGGTTGTGAACCTGAAAAACCATACAATAAGCATATTACTCTAATACTCCATAAGAGAATAGGACAAGAAAATTTGGGAAACATACGCAAGACATAACAAGTTGACTCCATAATTCTTCATTGGACATTGAGAAGTCTTTTCTGTTTGGTTTTGTCTGTTCATTTGGATCTTATTTGAGCTTCAGCCCATCAATAAATATGAAAGGGCCTGTTTAAAGCCCATCAAATAATTGTTTTACGATACCACATTTTTGTGTCCAACATTCAACACAATAAAGGTTTTGTGATTTCTCACACACAATTAATATAAAAAAAAAGTTTACAAGACTGATATATTCATGAGATAATAGACACGTTTACTAGATCCGTGTTTAACGTAGATCTTCTGTTGTCCTCTGTGTTATTCACTCATTAAGTAACTTTGTTGCATTCACTGAGACTGTGAGACATTGACCATCGAAGCATTTTTGGGGATTGACGAATATATCTATATGCTTATCCTAACTTCGATGAGATTATACATTATAGTAGTTTATACGTAAATCTAAGCATAAGTATTGATATAACAATTAAGAAAACGATAATCAATCAAGATACATAAATTTACAGAATCTGACCTAAGATACCAGTGAAAAGTGAAAACATAAAAAAATTCAATTTTGTAATTGTTTTATATGTTTATACTTTTTTCCGCAAGATAGTAAACAAAATTTGTAAGTTCTTTTTATTTTTTAAAATGCATATAAAAAAGAGGTGGAAAAGTCAAAGAAATCAACGGATAGAAAAGAGAGATATTGGCGTGGCGTGTGGGAAGCGGGAAGTGTTGATGGAGACAGCAAAGGGAAGTAGCATTCTCAAGCACGAGACATCGCCGCTCTCAGACAAATCCTCACCGGAGCGACAGCGACTCTTCTTCTTTCTTCTTTCTTCTTTTCTCTATAATGTATAGTACTTGTTAAAATACTGAATTTGCGGTGGAATTATACAANTAAATTGATAAAAATATATTGGATGTTAAAGTAAAAAAAAAAAAGTAGAAAGAATTTAATCACGTCTAACTCTTAGTAAATCTCTACATATAAAGTAAACTGGTTGTGTGCATATGTAAAGACACATGCATATGATAAAGTTTTTATCTTTTTTCTTAGCCAGCAATAAAGTTTTCTTTTTGGCCAAAAATGTTTTTTTTATTAAAAGGCCGAATTTTTTGACTTTGAATATCTGCAAACAAAAAAAGAGATAGGTCCCATTAATTGCTGACTCGTTCTATTCCCTCTGGACCACTTGCAATAACCGACACGTGCCATATACTTCGAGACAAGACAAATTATACTATACTTAGCTAATCTTTTAAGCCGATACGAGCCGTATAAGCTGTCTCCTTCAATGGGTCTTACTAATCGTATTCAATTTTTTTTAACACTTACCTAAACTTTGTGATTAATCATTTTTTTTTGTATTTTAACTTAGATTGAGTTGTATATTAAATAACAAGAAACTAAAAAAATAAATTCGATGAAAATTGACTGTGAATTAAGCAATTTAGAGAATATTTGCAACTAAGTCTAAATTTCCCAAATTAGAATTTTGAAAGTTTTCAGAGTTAAAAGTCTTGAAAGAGACCATTGGTACGATCACATCTCAAATTTTCTAATTTGATAAATTAATGTGACTGCAAAGCTGTATATCTTTATCTTTGAATAAAATATACAATCATCTTTGAAAATTTAGGACAATATGCTTTTTTAAATATTACTATATGATATTAGTTGAAATATTGAAAACGTTTCACCATCGATGCTATTGTGAGCTTTTGATTTTCTACAAGCGGGCCCTCGAAAACACGGGTGTCTAAAATATTTGGAAATCTTATTCTGCAAATAAGTACACTAAAACTGTCAAATTTTAATTTAACTATAGCATAATGCAAAATTTGTAATTAAGTAATAATCCGATTGGACGAAAATATCTTGTTAATTCTATAAATGTATTTTCTTTTTTTTTGATAAAAATTAAAGCTTTCTTCAAGAAAAAAACGAAAAAATAATCTACACAAAACTGTAACACTAAATTTAAGATTACTACCAGACTCAAATTTAGTTTTATGGTTTTAGTTATAATGTAGTTTTAAGCGGTCGATTTATACTAAAACCTCATTGGACTAGTGGTAAAATCCTTCATCTCTCATAAGGTAAATATTTTGAACCTTCCAAGCATCATTTTCTTATTTTAATTTTTAATTTTTAAATCCACTTCTAAGTTCTAACCGAACCTAAAAATCCTTCATCGCTCATATTGGGCGTGACTTCTTTCTTTGAAAATCATATTACCAGTAAACATTTGCATACACGTTGACAACTTGACATGTTGTGTTAGATTTAAGTTTCCCTTTCTTTTCAGTAACCATGCTGTTTTTTTATGTGTTAATTAGATACAAGTTTCTCAACTCTTTCTTCTTTGTTTTTTCTTGCTAGTAATAGTTTAGTGCTATTAAATAATAGTTTAGGTCTCGATAGTCTTTATACGAAAGTTACAGAATATATAAAAAAGGGTCGCTAAAAGTCTTTGCAGTAGCTAGTTAACAACGTATTTTCTTGCTGCGATTTTATATTTCATTAAATTAAGTTTGGTTAACTTAGATTTAGTCTCTTAAACCATTTCCAACGTGTTTTCCTATTTTTGTTCTAAAATAGAAGAATTCTATAACAGAAGTGGTTTTACTCCAAATTATTCCTCTAAAAAAATATTTCAATTTTTTTTTTTAGTTTAGTATTAATACGTTTTGTTTTAAAAATTGCAACTTAAACCATTTACTTTAATTTTTACAAAACTTTCATATATTATGTACTTATAAGTTGCAGGTTTGGAAACAACACCACAACACCTGATTTTGTTTTTTTTTAGTTGCTTAATTGGATTCCAAAAATAAAATAGAAATGGTGGAAAATAGAGCAAATAAGATTAATATCTTTGATAAACTTTTTCTTCACAAGATTGCATAATTTTGTTCCAAAAGATATATAGCTATATCTCCATTACTTCATGTTGATTACGTACATTGTAACAAATTTAAATCAATAAATATTTAGATGTCTAAAAACACACCACAACGAATTAAACTGTCAGCATCTCTGTTGGGCTATTTTGGTTTATAAATTATAATGGGCTTCTCCAACGAAGGAATCAAATTAAGTATGAGTACTTGAGTAGATAAGATTTGTTTTCACTACTAATTAACAAGATTTGTTATGATGCGAATTTAATAACACCATGCAAAAGCATGAATCACGTAGAAACAATAGCTAGTGGATGGAATACACTTTATTGGTTCTTTTTAGGTACTAATTAACTATATAAGCCATGAAAACCTACCAAATGATCATTATAACTTTTATTTAAATAATCAAATCTAAGATGCTTTGCTATAAAAATAAGAAAAAGGGTTCATAGAGATCCTACGATTCTCAGTGTTCATTTGCCAAGAGAAAGTGAAACACATAACGCAAGTGTTCGCCACCTAAAACTTAAAGTGAATAAAAAATAACTTAACACTATAAAATCAGCAAATATAAAACATTTAAAATTACTAAAGCATATCGAAAACCAAGACACCATAAAGAAATTAATCGGTTACTTTTAAACCGGTTTTGGGTTTTATAGGTTTTTTTTTATCAACATGATATAAACTATAGAAAGATTAAAAAAAAAATTATAGAAAGAATGCATGAACCACAATCTTTGTCTAAGAATAGAGCTTTAGACTATAAGAAGAAAGAAAGGCAAGATTATTTATAACAACAAGGGTCATCAAATAAAGATAAATTCACAATGCAATATGTTCAATCAAATGCTTCAACGAGAATCAGATCATTTTTATATGACTGACGTCGAATTCAACATTCCAATTATAAAAGACTATTTCTTGGATCTATTCTACTGCTTAATTAATTTAGTGTCATTTTAGAAACTTCTATATACGATCATTTTAGAATTATACACGACACGGTTTGACAAAAATAAGGGTTCTCTTTTGGATTTTGTTATAATTAGTCAATTATGATTTTTTTAGTTGGATTAATACAATAAAACTAATTGTATGTTTTTCTATATATCGGGTAAGAACTGGTTAATTTTCGACAAAAAAAAAGTTGTAATTAATTTACTCTGAAATTTGTAAGCAAAACTCGTTTTTGACAATCGTATGATTTTATTTTCACATTAAAACCTTTAAGAAAAAAACTTTGGTTTGACATAAAAAAATGATAGTTCATAATTTGGATTGAATAAACCAAATTATGAATTATTTCTCATGCCATCAACTATTAAACTTCATTTTTAGTATTTGACACAAAAAAGAAAGAAAACAAAAATAAATCATTTAATAATATATACATATACATACATACAAAAGTATTGATCTACGTCAACAGTAGAAGAGTAGTCTGTTTTCTTCTTTTTTATATGAGGTGTCAGGAGATGACTGGATAAATAAAGTGGTGAAATGGACGGCTGTGAATAGTTAGTTTAGTTGAGCTGTCGACAATCGGAACGATAAACAAGAGGGGACCGTACACGTGCCTATCATCCTCCTCTCCTTATAGCCTTCCTGCGATGTTTATTTATTTTATTTAAACTATAATCAAATAAATATACATAAAATATATTAAAATGTAAGATTTACAAAAGTGATAGTGACAAATGGCTACGAAGAAAACGACATCTTCTTGATGCGTTTAAGGTCCCACGTCACATGGGTATGTGGACCCCCTATTTTTCTCATTTAGTTTTCGTATAAAGAAAGAAGCTACAGTGTGGGCCCTCATTTTGGCAATTTGTCAGTATACAATAAAAAGGAAATTTTATTTTATTTTATTTTATTATTATATTAGAAACATATATTATATCACAAAATTTGGAATCATATTTTTGTATTTTATTTTGAGGTGTAACAATAGAGTAGCAGACTAGAAACTATAGGATCAATCCGGTTCAATATTTTTGGGTTGTGAGACTTTCGATTTACTAATTAAGGTTAAAACCTAATGTAGAATTGATAGTTTGGTGATGAGAGAGCATCTTCTTAATCCGTTTTGCTGTATTTTTGTTTTGAGTTCTCATATTTAACTATATTTTTTGGTAGATTAGGACTTGTTCTGCTAATTCCTAATCTTTTTTTATATTGGTTGTGTCAAGATTGATGTGTATTGAAGTGAAACAAACTCTTAAACATCAATATATTTTACACAAAAATGAATAGTTTGGTACATTTCAATCTATTTAAGTATATTTCAGTTCAAAATGGATTAGTTTGTCTGGATTGAACAACTTTAGTATGCAGTCGTAACAAAGAAATCAATTTGTGTCACCATTCATTTAGTTAGAACTTAGAAACGCTTGAATTGGACAGTCAGTTGCCGAACATCTCCAATTATTTTTATTTATGTCACCACACGAATGAAGTCAACTACGTTCTTCAAATACTTTTAATCGCAATGTATAATAATCAAATTTGATAAACTTTTTTTAATATTTTTTTTGTCTACAATGGATGAACTATTTTGATATTTTAATTCATCATTAAATAATTTTGTTGTATGGCAGGGATTATTTAACAAGTGTATGTATCTAAAATTAATTAAGTATATTTATTTCGAAAACAACAATATTTTACTACAAACTATTATGATACAAATCCCAATCCTTGTTAACTACTCTTACTAGTGTGCTAGAAAAACAATTCAAGTATGGTAAAAGAAAAATGATATAAATAGTGCTAGAAAAACTGTGTAAAATTGTTAAGATGAGATTGCATCAATTTCAGAGGCTATTCATGACGTGAGAAAAGCTTCTGAATTTGTCAGAAGGTTTCATCATCTTTATTTCTGTAAAAAAATTACTTGGATAGATTCACTAAAAATGATGCTTCATGCTTCCACTTCACGTACGCGCACAATCACGACTGACGACCTTTTTCTCTAAAAAGCACCTTCATGATTTATCCTTCCCATCCACCAATTACTGTATTTTATTCCCTTATTTTATCCATGGAACAAATATATACAAAAAATGGAATCACTTTTTATTTATTTCTTGGAGTTCTTTCTTTCTTTTTTCTTGGGGGCAAGTTTCTTTCAAATCTGATTTTTTTTGTTATTATTTTCTGCTACCATATTAAATTTATACACTTTAGAGGTTCTTACACAATTTGGATTCTGATCTTATAAATTTTGATTATCTATTATCAATATGTTATCATCTACATAATTTTCTTATAATTATAGTTTTCTGGTTTATATCTATTCTTAGAATTGATGCTAAGTTACTTCTCAATATGATGTTTCACATTGGTTTGTGAACCATTATAGATTGTGCAAATTGTTTTTCTGTTTAATTTTTTTTTTTTTGAGGGTTGGCTTTTTGGATTAAAAAAACATCTTATATTATGCAAAAACATATGAAAGTTACGATGGATTAACTCTAGTACCATATGTACGTTTACTTGGACTTTAATTGCGATGGAATAACTAACAATTATGAATTATTTGATTCCTATTTGTCATTAATAATAGTGAAATGACTAAAACATACTGTCCATTTTCAATTCAACAAAATTATAAATGGCAAAGCCATCACTATACTTGACCTTCAATGGTTTAAGACTTGAAGTGGTAAGATATTCAAACTAAAATAAATATCCGATCGATTCATATATATTTCATAGTTGTTGGTCTTTCATTATTTATTTTTTTGACTTCTCCATATATATCTAAAAATGGAAAAATTACTTTAGATGCTTTCTATAAACGAAGAAAAAATAGAAGAGATATGTCGTGTCGTGGGATTAGGAAAGAAAAGATGTATATGATGTCCAATCACGTGTTCCCTTTCTCTTCTTCCTCCTTTTGTCATATTACTTTTATCCTTCAATGTTTTTCTACAACCCTAAATTCAATCCCTACTTTAACAAATTTCACTTTTTTGGCCGCAAAATCTATAGGCTATCCCATATCATACTCTAACATTGTATATAGTCATTCTAATTCGACCAGTGTTCGCCATAGACATTGTAAACCATTTGTATTATGAAACATGCATATGAACATCATTCCAAGTTAGGATTGAGCACTAAAACTTGTTATACTTTCATGTGTTATATATTTTATTATCCAATGCGTTGAGAAACTTGGATCCGTTAGATCTATTTTCTTGCTTAAATGTTATGGAACGTGTAAATGTAAAATATCCAAATCACATTCACGTGGTCTTTAATATATGAATAGTGAAATACCTAACTCAAAATATCAGAATGCTGAGTTATATTATAAAAACATATCTTATCAATCCATTTAAAAATAGGTGAAAAGCTAAATATCTGATTCAAAATAAATATCTCAATATCTTAAAAAAATAAAAAATTAAGTTGCAAACCAAACCAAAAACTATTTTTCGGATATCAAAACTTTTATCGAGTATCAACATCTCGGTTATGCATAATCTTTAAACCTACACACAAAAATATATTTGAATAAACATAAAACCAAACTAATTAGGTATTTGGTTTTGTTGTTGATTTGTAACCTGTTCGATTTCACAATCCCCTGGTTGGACCACATGCAAATTTTTCTTAGATGATCTCCGATCTATCTCCATGTTTATCTCAAAACTTTATTTTGAGTAAAACCCAAACTCCAAATTAAAATTACTCTATTTTGGAAAAAAATAAAATATAGTGATATGAGTTGGAAATGCTCTTAGAGAAAGAAAAACAGAAAGATTAGAAAAAAATCTATTACAAAAAAATTTCTACAATGAGGTCGAGATTTAGGTATTCTTTCAGAAGTAGTTAATATCGAAATCAAGTTTTTTCTTCATTTTTATTTCATTATTTTTAGTGAGTGATTATAAGTGCTAATTTGATGTAACTTTGAGTCGGGATTTCAACAATTTAGATATTCAAAATTTGAAGATAGTTGGTCCATAATGATTTAATAGTCTAAATTGATTATCTATGTTCCTCGATGTAGCATGTACTATAGTATCTCTTAGCTAGACTCTATTCCCTATCTTCGACTCTAGGTATATTGGGATATATTGTATGCGTTGAGCAAACAATTCACAACATAAATGTGTCTTTAGCCCAATCACAAGAAACCTGCTTTGTGATTAAACTATAGAAAGGTGAATAACTGAATATAAAACACAGGAAATTATATACATCGTACTGTTAAATCTAACACAGTAATGTTATAGGAAGATCTGATCATCGACATGTTTTAGTTGATCTAACAGTAAAAAAGATATAAAGAATCAAAGATGCATTAAGAATTCTAATTAATTAGAAGATTCCGGTATTATTATTATAATGATCTTATTCGAGGTGGTCCAAAGCTTTGCCGGTTTACCTTTAAGCATAATTAGTTTTCTTTAACAATCAATACACTGTTGGTTACACAAACCGAGACAACTCGAATTCGAATCAAATCAAATCTGAACAGCAAACCTAATGATAGTGTTTAAATAATAACATTATACAGTTTTGAGGAATTTAACCTCTATAATGAAGTAGTTTTTAGGTTTTTACTAATGAAGTCATTGTGTTACTACATCAATTTAAATCTGTATAATGCATATTGTTAAGAAAAAAAACTTATCACTATAAGATGCTAAGAGGTATACCCCAAATTATTTTTTACTTTTTTGAATTTAGTGTTAAATTATATTCAAAAAAATACACATTTTTACAAATAATTACCAATTACTTGAAACATTTTAAATGAGACACAACTTCTTTCACTAGTGCATAGACGCAAACCAGACTTAAATTTTGCTTGTATGCATTTCTACTCTAACACACTTCATGGTACTTAGACGGTTTCAAACATGTTTATCTATTATCTTTGCTAGCATCTCCAGATGGGAAGTTTGCTCTCCATGTCTTTTTTTTTTGTTTCGCTCATTTCTGATGGCATAAATCGCATTTTGGAAGCTGTATCTTAGCAACAACTTTTTCGTCTTGTCAATGTTTTTTCTCCAAAAATCTTCATAACCTCGTGCCAATTCTCTTGTCAAAGTTTCTCCCCCAAATAAATTATCAATCAAAGCTATAGTAAATAACAGTGGTATTGAATTATATTATAAATCTAGGTCTTATAAATCATAAAAAAACTGACGGTACAAAGTCTTGTATTATTGGCTTTTTACTATATTATGTTGAGGTTTTGGTAAGAAAATATTAAAACAAATTTCTTTTTATTTTATGATTATTTAAAATATTATTAAAACTTATTGTACAATCTATTTTTTATTTATCACATCTTTTTTTTGGTCGGATTCTTATTATCATCTTTTACCGCCTTTAAGTATATATCTTCATCTTTTATTTGTTGTCATTACTGCTAAGTTTCACCTTATATCACTAATTAAAGTATATAAGTTAGTAATTATAAATTAGTGGTACATGACAATACCTTTTTAAGCTAAATTAGATTTTATAGGTCAAATAAGACAGAATGAAATAAAAAAATTAGTTTGAACTAAATAAACCTTAATGACATGAATACTTTCCGGTAATCGAAAATGTAATAAATTGATTTATACTAAAGTTTTAATTCAAATCACAAAACAAACTACACTAAAAGTATATTTAACAGATTCAAAAAAAAAAAAAAA
>Ga0041059_1000472_pt1 | contig 30386 bp, 26 predicted proteins | sample AraColnosormetaG_FD_56232 | JGI IMG/M metagenome (GOLD analysis project Ga0041059, IMG submission 56232) | Arabidopsis roots microbial communities from North Carolina, USA - Col MF nosort | ecosystem: Host-associated > Plants > Roots > Unclassified | place: USA: North Carolina | collected...
AACCAAAAAAAAAAAAAATAGTGAAGACGACGAACCTTTGAGGACACTCTTCGGTTTCTCCAATCCTTCATATGGTTCGTAAAGATCTCTTTTTCTCTCTTTTTCTCCATTTTTCAATTCAATTTTGGCTGATCTAATTTTGGATTTCAGATGTCGGACGGAGGAGCACCGTCGAGATACGTGAAGTTGACGAAGGAACAAGCTCCGGTCGATGAGATTCATCCCGGTGAACTCAATCAGCCCATTGAAGTTTCTCATGTATGTCTGTCTCTTTTCCTCTACTGATCTAATTTCACAATTACGCTTCCCAATTTTCGATTTCACCTGTTCACGATTCAATCGAAAATGTCAGTGATTTGTGAATTAGATCCGTGATTCTTCTTCTTCAAATGATCAATTTTGATTTGTGGTTGTGTCAATTTGACTGATTTGTGACTCTCAGATCAGAGTCTCTAGATTTCCCAATTCGATCTATGAAATTTTCTGATTCTGTGTAAACTCCTCCGCAGCTAGCTGTTCACAAATGCAATGAGTGTGGCCAACCTTTGCCTGAGAATTTTGAAGCTCCTGCTGATGAGCCCTGGACTACCGGAATATTCGGCTGCACTGAGGACATGAATAGTTGTAAGTTCTATCTAAACGTTTCCACAGATCTGTATAATAAATCCATCATCAAGTGATTGATCTTTCGGTTTTGATTCGCTTCTCATGTCTTTATACGCTCTTTACAGTTTGGCTGGGACTTTTCTGCCCAAGTGTTCTATTTGGACGTGTCTATGAAACTCTGAGTGATGAGGAAACCTCGTGGAAGAAAGCATGTATTTGCCATTCCATTGTAGTAGAAGGCGGTCTTACTGCTGCATCGATGCTTGCTTGTGTTCCCGGTATTGATCCGCATACTTCTTTACTTATATGGGAAGGTTTGTTGTTTGTTTGGTGGATGTGTGGGATATACACTGGAAATGTCCGTCAAACTCTACAAAGGAAATATCATCTTCAGGTAAGCAAAGTCTTCATTAACATCTAAAATCGATCAAACTGCGAAAAAAGAATCTGAAAATGTGTTTTTTGGTTTTGGTTTTGATGGAAACAGAATGCTCCATGTGATCCATGTATGGTGCATTGTTGCCTTCACTTTTGTGCGGTTTGTCAAGAGCACCGTGAGATGAAGAATCGTCTTTCGGATAACTTTGTGATGCCTATGACTGTTATCAACCCACCACCGGTTCAAGAGATGAGTGCTTCTGGTGACAGAGACCAACACCACCACAACTCTGTTCCGGTTTCACACCATAGCTCTGATCTTGAGATGAGGCCATTGTAGTCCTCAATGGTTCCCCATCAGATTCAAGGTTTTGTTTTGCCTGAATCTAACTTTATATATGTAAACCGATTTGGTTTGTTTCAAACTCATATAGATAGATTCGGATTCTGGTTTTCCTTGTGTAATCATGATTTATCATTATCTCAAAATTAAGATTTTCTATGCCTAAAATATCTGATTTGCATTATTTCTATAGGTAGATAAATTTCTCCTTTTTGGATAAATATGAATCTTTGAAAAAATCGCAACACGTTTTGCATTATATAATTCTTATATATCTAGTCCTATTAAAATAACAAAATACCAAACTTTTTCTTATAAGTAACGATAACTACGAAATTAGGTATACAAGTCTCTGCCCTACGTTTTATTGATTAGATGATACAAAGGACCACTTCATCCCCAGAGAAGATGATCGGAGGAAAGATTCCTGAATCACGAGTTTCTGCATCACTACCATGTTTTCAGGCGAGTGCTGAAGGGTTAAGTCGACGGAAGAGCTTAGCTGAAGCCGGGAAGAGAGATATCTTCTATGGAGAAGATGACGTGGCAGACTTGATGTTTAGAGAAGAGGAAGTGGAACAAGACACGGTCATGAGAGCTTATAGAAGTAACGAAGCTATGAAATCTATCCAAGATACGAGACGAAGACAAAGAAGGTTCTTTTGTTTTGAATGTTTTGACTTTCTCAAACTTTTTTTCTCTAGAGATCGAAACTAATAACCCTAACAACAAACAATGTTTCTTGTATTTCTTTATCTTGTAAATTCTTTAGATTGAAATTGATACTATATGGACGACAGACAAGAGTTTCATTATTATACATAACAATAGAACATTGCAGTACATAAGAGGTTTGAACATTGACTACAAATTTGGCAGATTTTACAACAGAGTAATAATGCCCGTACAATAAGAAGAGTTTGTGTGTATAAGAATTTTCAGGGCACATGAGATGCGAGGACTTACATTACATTATATAACATTATGTTCAATGTAGAACATCATCTCTTCTTGAAGAATTTGCTACCTCTCTTACCAATTCCGGTACCTTCAAGACTGGATGAGAGATGAGACCTTGTGTCCGGTCTCCACGTTAGTTCTTTGAGAAGGGAGAACAAAGACGAGAGTGCGGCTGAAATTTCGCTGTCTTTTATGTTCTTACATGATACTACTCTCATGCTCTCAAGCTCTTCCCAGTGTAGAATTACTGACTCTAAACCGCTTGTTGTTAGGATTGAGCATCCTTCCAAAGATAAAAACCGCACCCTCCTGCAAGAAACAAAGATGATCAAAACAACAACACCAAGTTTAAGTTTTTACGATATAGTTCTGTTAAAGAACACATTAGTTTCTCAGAGAAGCTGCATTCCACTTTTTTGGCAGTTAAATGATGCGATCATGATGTGAAAAGACCTAAGAGTAACAATAGAAAACGATGGCTTCTGCTCTTTTAAGTAACCATAGTTTATGTATCAAACACACAAATCAAAGCAAAAACAGTCGATGCCTTTCATCATCCATATTAACAACTTCAGTCATCATAGCATGGAATTATGTCTTTTGCTAACTATATCATGTGGAACACCAACACCAAGTTTAAGTGTTTATGATACAGTTCAGTTAAAGTGAAACATGTATAGGGAAGCTATCTAAAGCCAAGTTACCTGAAAGCTTTAGCCAAGCTGAAAGAATCATCATCCAATCCCCAACAATCCTGAATATTAACCTTAGTTACTCCATCACACACCTTAAACAACGCTCTCATCCCCTCCTTGTCATTCAAACAACACCTCCTGAGTTGCAAACTCTCCAGAGCTGGACAAGATCCCAGCAACTTTCCCGGTCCAGGACTAGAATCTATCTTTCTACAAGACGAAATCAACAAAGTCTTCAAACTCTCAAAATACGAAAGCGCAGCTATCCAACCATCATCCATTCTATGATCACAAATACTCAGCTCCTCAAGCACTTCACAACATTGCCCAATTGCTTTAATCCCATCAAAACTACCTTCACAACCACTAAGCTCAAGCTTCACCAATCTCTTACACCCTTGTGCTAAAATCGTCAAACCAATATCAGAAACCGATGAACTATACAATCCATCAACACTTCCAACCAATCTCAATCCCCTCAGATTCTCACAAGCAGCAATACCACGCAAGAGATTATCGCTACACTTATGCAACTCTAACTCCTGCAAATCCGAACAATCCTCAGCTAAACTCAGCAATCCCAATTCAGTAGCATTAATCACTACAAGCTTAATCAAATCAAAACTCCCTCTTCCTAAAACCCTAAGCCCTTTATCAACCATTTCATTATCCAACAGACTCTCCTCAACAAAATTCAAATTCAACGACGAATCGGTTGATACATGAAACGAAATCGACGTATGACATAGCAAAATCCCTGAATTGCTCGACGGATTGAAACACGCGTTAACCAAATCAACACTCGTAAGCTTAGGAAACCTCGAAACAAGCCTCCCAGACAATAAAAATTCCCAATCAAAAACCTTCATACTCCGTAAACGCCGTCCCTGAACACTCAACCACCGTTTACACACGAGTGAAACATCTTCGTTCTGAGATTCAGGAAGCTTCTCAAGGATCTTGAGAAGAAGAGAATCTGACAACGAAAGAGTTCGATCGACGTCGGAGAAATCAGAAGATAGGGATTTAAACCTGGATCTTGGTGATTGAGCTTGAATAACGGCGGAGACTGCTTGCTTAAACGACGTCGTCTGATGGTTTAACCATGTACCGGTCCAGCTCGAACGTCGTCTTCTCAGAGGCGATTTAGGACTCGTCGGCATTTTCTCCCTAAACGTCATCGTTTTCGATTTCTTCTTCACGTTGGATCTATCTCTCTCGCTGGTTTGATTTAGCGGCGGATTACGAACTGTTCTAACGGATACATTGAAAGAGATGGAGAGAGAGAGAGAGAGACATAACGAAAGAGAAAAAGAGAGTGTTTCGAATTTTTTATTAATTTGTTTTTTGGGCTAAAATAAAAGAAAATGGGAATCACGGTGGGATTTTTAAGTTGACTTTTGACTTAGAATGAGACAAAGATAGTGTTGTGCACATCTCTTAAATTGTGTAAAATGGTCTACTACTATACTTTACCCTTAAAACATTGAATTATGTTGTTAATTATTAAATTAGGATTAGCTTAATATGCGGATTTAAGATAAGAAAAATATTAATTGATTTTTTTCTTTACAAAAATTTAATTTGTATATTTATGATAATTACATTACACCTATTTTAGATAATATCACACTTCGGTAAGGCAACGTGTGGGAATTAGAAAAGGACAATATACAGTATTCGTAGATCGTGGGTATTATTATTAACAAACAAACCTTTTAAAATGTGTAAATTATATGCATAGAAGTCTTACATTCGGAGATCCCAAAAAGAAATGGGAGAATTTTCAATGCGGCATTGGAAGTCACTTTCCATTCGATAATGCAGTTTGCATCAACGGGGCAATCTATTACAAAGCAACAGAAAAGGATCCGGACGGTAGTTGTGTTTTGGTGAGTTTTCGATGTTAGGTCTGAGATATTTAATCAATGTCCAGACTCCCAATAACATAACGATTAGCCATAGAGGTTCCACTCTTATAAACTACCAAGGGAAGTTAGCATGGATATTTCGCAATAACATGATCAACGAGGATGCGGATATGTGAGTTATGGAGGATGCCGAGAAACAAGATTGGTCCAAGGTTACTTTTTCTGGCATGCTTCAAGGTTTAATTAGTCCGATCACATTTGCGGATGTCACTCATCCTGGTGGCTGGTGATGAATTCGTTATACTCCATCATTGGAGTAAGTATGCAACACACGTTTACTATTACTACCAAAACGAAATAGACGTAGAAGAGTTCAAATTCAGACTAGAACGTCGTCAGCAAGAATATCGGCTGTCACGGATCATGTTGAGAATATCATGTGTTTATAATTCGTTGCATTAGGTTGAGAGTTTTCAAATATAACTTATATGGTACTTCTTTACTATTGTGGTTGATTTGCGATGACTGCAACACTAGCTGTATAAGAGCAATTCTCAAACATACCACATTTTTAAGTTTTTGTTTTAAAAATACTATCACTAATATTATTTTTTCCCAATATTACCACACATTGAATATTAAAATGAATTATAATCTCTTTTAAATAGTAAAAATATAAACCCAAAATTGAAAATAGGAAATCCAAAATATCTTATATTTTATTTGTAATATATTTTGGTTGAACAATTATTTTTATACAAAAAGTTGTAGTATTATTCGAAGAAAAAAAACTAATGATGATACTTTTGGAACTAAAACTTAATAGTGTGGTATTTTAGGGTATTTCTCTTGTATAAAAAGATTTATTACTACAAACCTTACAATTTTTTTTTTAAAATCTCTAATCAGCTAAAATTGAAATTTAGTATTGTGAACGCAAGAGTTTTAATACTATACATTGCTATACATAAGAGTTTGGGATGTGTTATTTTACAAGAGAGAGTAGTAATGCCCCAGGGAAGAAGATAATAAACTAAGAGTTTGCACTTACACAACATATGTTCAATGTAAAACACTCTTCTTGAAGAATTTGCTGCCTCTAATTCCAATCCCGGCACCTTCAAGACTCGACGAGAGATGAGACCTAGTGTCTGGTCTCCAAGTTAGTTCTTTGAGAAGTGAGAACAAAGACGAGAGCGCTGGTGAAATTTCGCTGTCTTTTATGCTCTTACATGACACTACTCTCATACTCTCAAGCTCTTCCCAATGTAAAATCACCGACTCTAAACCTCCTGATGTTAAAACTGAGCATCCTTCCAAAGACAGAAACCTCACCCTCCTGCAAAGAACAAAAATGATGATTCAAAAGCCCACCGAGAAGACCAATGAAGCAAAAAGGACAAGTTACCTGAAAGCTTTAGCCAAACTGAAACAATCATCACTCAGTCCCCAACAATCCTGAATATTAACCTCTGTTGCTCCATCACACACTTTAAACAAAGCTTTTATCCCCTCCTTGTCATTCAAACAACACCTCTTGAGCTGCAAACTCTCCATAGCAGGACAAGACCGCAACAACTTTTCCGGTCCAGGACTAGCGTCTATCTTTCTACAAGACGAAATCCTCAATATCTTCAAACTCTCAAAATACGAAAGCGCAGCGATCCAACCATCGTCCATTCTATGGTCACAAATACTCAACTCCTCAAGCACTTCACAACATTGCCCAATTGCTTTAATCCCATCAAAGCTACCTTCACAACCACTAAGCTCAAGCTTCACCAAACTCCTACATCCTTGTGCTAAGAATGTTAATCCTATATCCGACACAGATGAACTATACAATCCGTCTACGCTTCCTACCAATCTCAATCCCTTCAGATTCTTACACGCAGCAATGCCATGCAAGAGATTATCATTACACTTATGCAATTCTAACTCTTGCAAATCAGAGCAGTCTCCAGCTAAACTCAATAATCCCAATTCAGAAGCGTTAATCACTTTAAGGTTAAGCAAATCAAAACTCTCTCTGCTTAATATCCTAAGCCCTCTATCAATTACGTCACTGTGCAATAGATTCTCCTCAAGAAACTCCCAATTCGACGAGTCTGAAGATAAATGAAAAGAAATCGACTTGTGACAGAACAAAATACCGGAATTGACCCGCGGATTCATACACGCGTTCACCAAATCGACATGCGTGAGATTAGGGAATCTCGTGGTGAGTCTCTCAGACAAGAGAAAATCAAAATCAAGAAGCTTTAGACTCCGTAAACGTTGTCCCTGAAGATTCAACCAGCGTTTGCAGACGAGTGAGACGTCGTTGCTCTGTGATTCAGGAAGCTTCTCGATGATCTTGAGGAGAAGAGAATCGGATAAAGAGAGAGTTGAATCGATTTCTGAAGGTTTGATTGAATTGAAAGGCTTCTCATTTTTGATGTGGTTTTGGACATGCTTATCAAATTCAGACATTTCTTGTTTGCTCCTTCAGCTGTATATCTTCTTTAACTGAATTTGCGCGTCTTTATTGTTGTTGTCTTAACCCAGAAATAGTGGTCTTCTTTGGACAAGGACTAGAAATCAACTCTTCGTCTTCGAGTTTTTTCGGTTTGGTTAGTTCCGGTTTAGGATATTTGGTTATGGAAGAGACTGGTTCTGATTTAAACCGAAAAACTATAAAGAATAAACCTAGATTCGGTTCTCCCAGTCAAATTCGTCAGCTTAATCAATCACCTCTTTAGTTTCCCATAATTCTCAATTTGATACATATAACCCCCATCCTCAATTATGCTACTTTCGTTTATTAATGATCGATTTGGTTCTTCATATGTATAAACTTTTGAATCAGAAACAAAATGACATTACTTTCTTACAAAATTTGTCACAAACAAAAATATAAAATAAAACCCTAGTTTATACTCTTCCATATTGATGATGAAATCTTCGTAGTCCTGATCAGTGAATCTCTTCTCTTCCATTAATGAACTTTGGTATGGAGAATGCTTTTCCAGTGATCAATGACGGCCTTTGACTCAGACCTGATTTTAGGGTTACCGTTCTTAGAGAGAAATAGAAGAACGCGTAAACCGTCGGTTTTGGTAATAAGACGAGCGTTTAGAGGTAAGGTTCGCATATGTCTAAGGATCTCAACGCATTGTATGGCTTCCGGAGAGACTATGTAAAACCCTTTGTCTCTTGCAACATGAGCGGCTCTTGTGGCGGTGCTTATCAATTCTTCAAGTTGCTTCGTCTTGATCGTTCTTCTTTTTCTGTTTCTTCTCGTCTTCACATGATCGTTCACACGTGGTGGTGGTGGGAGATCATCGGAAAAAGCCATTGTTTGAGAGAAAAACAACGCAGAGAAAAAGTACTTAAGAAACTAGAGACTGAGAGAGAAAATTAAAGAGCGAGATTGATGAACAATGTGAGAGATGAGGACTACCTCGTTGATTATATAGACATATTTAAAGTTTCCAATTTTCGGAAAAAGGAAATTCCAATTTTTAATTTATTTTTTTGTATTCAATCTACGTCGGTTTATTTGAGATCGCCACATATTTCCTTTTTCTGTAATAAATAACAAGGAAAACCAAATATATTTTTCTTTAAAAAAAAAAAAACTTATGTTCTGATCAACAAATTACATGTGTTTGCTTGGGGGCCAAGTTTAAACCCCATATACTACACCTTTGGGTTTCGGATGCAGAAGACTTCGAAATCGGTCTCATTGTCCTATGTTGATTATAGTGATTGATGAAGATAAGAAGAAGAAAACGTAAAGAGCTTTATTGCTTTTACTTTATGTAATGGTTCTACTGTATATATATACAGAGGAAGTGATTATTGTTCACTGCTTTTATCGAGAAAACTTAACAAAAACCCACTCACGATCCGGCGAGCTATTAGATTAGGAATTTGTCGGCACAAACGTCCGTCGATATAAGCTACAATACCTGGAGCCACGAAATTCCCAATACTAGCTTTCCACTTGATTTTCTTCTTCTTACTGTCACTAACTACTACTGGTACCATTGCAGTATTGGACCTGTAATGACCTTAGTGGCTTGCTGTTTCAGTAAGCGAATTGCAAAGCTGACGAGTAAATGTTCACACAATGTCATAAACGTTGGCCCGATCTTCCATTCCTCATCATATTGAGAGATAATATGTTCACATGACTCAGGGTCCATCCAAATCAAACAAAGAGCTTATCCTAAATTGAAGGTAAACCTCTATTTGGTGAGTTTCCAAAATGAGCAAACCTCTCGTGGTAAGTCTCTCAGACAAGAGAAAATCGAAATCAAGAACCTTTAGACGTACTTGTCCCTGAAGAAATTGGGTTATTTGGTTATGAAAGAAATTGGTTCTGATTTAAACCGGAAAAAGAAATTTGGTTCGGTTTGGTTTAGAGAGAGAAGAAATAAACTAAAATATTTCCCGTGAATATGAGCGAGCAATCAATGAGAACAGCTTTTCACTCAAAAGCACACTCCCCCATCAAAGTTTCTTGCTTTTCGTCTCTTTCCACTGTTTTAGATTTTCATTTCAATCATCTTTTGTATCTTTATCAGCTTTTATATATGCTTCTTCTTACAGATCTCTCAGACTCTCTCTTCTTCTTCTTCAAACTATAATGGCGTCTTCTAAGCATAATAAACTCTGTTCTTTCTTTTATCTTTGCCTCTTCTTGACTTTAGTTGCAGCTGCTGAGCCTCAAACAGAATCTCTTCTCACTTTAAAATCTCAACTCACCGACAATTTCAACAGCTTAAAAGACTGGTTCATCAACACTCCTGAAGTTTCCGACAATCTTGTCGCTTGTTGTTCTTGGTCTGGTGTCCGATGTAACCAAAACTCAACTTCTGTTGTCTCCGTCGATCTCTCTTCCAAGAATCTCGCTGGGAGTTTATCAGGCAAGGAGTTCCTCGTCTTCACCGAACTCCTTGAACTCAACATCAGTGACAACTCGTTTTCCGGCGAGTTTCCGGCTGAGATCTTCTTCAACATGACCAATCTCAGAAGCCTTGACATTAGCAGAAACAACTTCTCCGGACGTTTCCCTGACGGTAACGGTGGTGACTCAAGTCTCAAGAATCTGATCTTTCTCGACGCCTTGAGCAATAGCTTCTCCGGTCCATTACCGATCCATCTCTCTCAGTTAGAGAATCTCAAGGTACTGAATCTCGCTGGGAGTTACTTCACTGGCTCGATTCCGAGTCAGTACGGATCTTTCAAGAATCTTGAGTTTCTTCATCTTGGTGGGAATTTACTAAGTGGTCACATACCTCAAGAGCTTGGGAATCTCACAACTTTGACTCACATGGAGATTGGATATAACTCATATGAAGGAGTAATCCCTTGGGAAATAGGTTACATGAGTGAGCTCAAGTACCTCGACATTGCTGGAGCTAATCTCTCTGGCTTCTTACCAAAGCATTTCAGCAATCTCACAAAGCTTGAATCTTTGTTTCTCTTTAGGAACCATCTTTCTAGAGAAATCCCATGGGAGCTTGGAGAAATTACTTCTCTTGTTAACTTAGACCTCTCAGACAACCATATCTCTGGAACCATACCAGAGAGTTTTTCAGGTTTGAAGAATCTCAGGCTTTTGAATCTTATGTTCAATGAAATGAGTGGGACTCTCCCTGAAGTAATTGCTCAGCTACCTTCTTTGGATACTCTCTTCATATGGAACAATTACTTCTCTGGGTCACTTCCCAAAAGCTTGGGGATGAATTCAAAGCTTAGATGGGTGGACGTTTCCACCAACAGTTTCCAAGGTGAAATCCCACAAGGTATTTGCTCAAGAGGTGTTCTTTTCAAGCTCATTCTTTTCTCCAATAACTTCACTGGAACTCTGTCTCCATCTCTCTCAAATTGTTCAACGCTTGTTCGTATCCGGCTTGAAGATAATTCATTCTCAGGTGTGATCCCTTTTAGCTTTAGCGAGATTCCTGATATCTCATACATAGACCTCTCTAGAAACAAACTCACAGGAGGTATTCCTTTAGATATATCCAAAGCTACAAAACTTGACTACTTCAATATCTCCAATAACCCTGAGCTAGGAGGCAAACTTCCACCGCATATTTGGTCTGCGCCTAGTCTTCAGAACTTCTCTGCATCATCATGCAGTATCTCTGGTGGTCTCCCTGTGTTTGAATCCTGCAAATCTATCACTGTTATTGAATTGAGCAATAACAATATATCAGGGATGTTAACACCAACTGTTTCCACTTGTGGCTCTCTTAAGAAGATGGATTTGTCACACAATAACTTGAGAGGTGCCATACCATCTGACAAAGTGTTTCAATCAATGGGGAAACATGCGTACGAGAGTAATGCAAACCTATGTGGGCTTCCTCTGAAGTCATGTTCAGCTTACAGCTCAAGGAAGCTTGTGTCTGTTCTGGTAGCTTGTCTAGTCTCTATTCTGCTAATGGTAGTTGCAGCTTTGGCATTGTACTATATTCGTCAAAGAAGTCAAGGACAATGGAAGATGGTGTCTTTCGCGGGACTCCCTCATTTCACAGCAGATGATGTTTTGAGGAGCTTTGGTTCACCCGAACCTAGTGAAGCAGTTCCAGCTTCAGTGAGCAAAGCAGTTCTGCCAACAGGAATAACAGTCATAGTGAGAAAAATTGAGTTGCATGACAAGAAGAAGAGTGTTGTCCTGAACGTTTTAACGCAGATGGGGAATGCAAGACATGTAAATCTGGTCAGATTGCTCGGGTTTTGTTACAACAATCATCTTGTGTATGTGTTGTATGATAATAACCTGCATACCGGGACGACTCTAGCTGAGAAAATGAAGACAAAGAAGAAAGATTGGCAAACTAAGAAGAGGATCATCACTGGTGTTGCTAAGGGACTTTGCTTTCTTCACCATGAATGTTTGCCTGCAATTCCTCATGGAGATGTGAAGTCGTCTAATATATTATTCGATGACGATAAGATAGAGCCCTGCTTGGGTGAATTTGGGTTCAAATACATGCTACATTTGAACACAGGTACTTACCATGAAACACAAAATCTCTTAGTACATCATCCTTTGTTTTTCCTAACATTAGACTCTCTAAAGCAGATCAGATGAACGATGTTATAAGAGTGGAGAAGCAAAAGGACGTCTACAACTTTGGACAACTTATTTTGGAAATCTTAACAAATGGTAAGCTGATGAATGCCGGTGGATTGATGATACAGAACAAGCCAAAGGATGGTCTTCTAAGAGAAGTATACACAGAAAACGAAGTGAGTTCAAGTGATTTTAAACAAGGAGAAGTTAAAAGAGTTGTTGAGGTCGCACTTCTCTGCATAAGAAGTGACCAGTCTGACCGTCCTTGCATGGAAGATGCACTCAGGTTATTGTCTGAAGCAGAGAATAGGTTCAAATAGGTAATAAGGACAAATTTCAAAATGCACATAGTGTCTCTTCCCCTATAGATATAGTAAAAGGGAATCCTTATATAGTATTGTATTGTACCAAAACGTTCTCTTTATTTCTTTTACCGACAGGTGTGACTTCTTAGTTATTTTCCGGATCATTGTGTTATAATGTTGTTCTTGTATTACTATACATTCAAAAAAGGTATGGTCTCTCTGCAGTTTTGATATATATGTATAAGTTTGTCATCTAAATGAAATGAAGATTCCAAATTCTTAGATTTATATACTGACTTACCTTGTTTATTATGCGTACGAGGACAATGCAAACCTCTGTGGGCTTCCTCTGAAATCATGTTCAGCTTACAGCTCAAGAAGCTTGTGTCTGTTCTAGTAGCTTGTCTTGTCTCTATTCTGCTAATGGTAGTTGCAGCTTTGGCACTGTACTATATCCGTTGGCTAAGTCACACTTGTAGACCACACCAGAGTGAGGAAGCTAGTAAAGACAAAGAAAACGGTGTTGTCCTTGCGCTAAATAAAAAGCATTTAGCTGCTGCGTAGTAATGTTCCATATATATTATACAATTTAACCACTGACTAACTTAGAAGGTCCTACAACTACAACAGTTACATTTTAATCAACACATCTACACAACTCACACTTAATACAAAAATCGTAGGTACTCTCTGTCTTTAAAAGTTACATCCTTCGTTTTCCCCATCTTTTTCCGGTGTCTAAACCAACGAGCCTTGAAGATGATGGAGCAGGTGATGGACCTTCTATACCAACAGACTCTGGAATATCCAGATTCCCTTGCATTGATTGCGCAGATGCTACTAGTGACTGTTCTTGTGGATTGTTGTCGATCTGATACAATTCTATCCTAGCTTTCGCAACCTGCAAGCAGTAACAAGTAGAGTGTGTTATATAAATTCTTGCTTAAGATCTTACTTATTGCAATAACACACAGAAGAGGGATCATTGGGTCTTCACCAGTTCAATGTGATGAATTGATCCTCGCGCTTCAGCAAGTCTACTCTGCAACTCATCCCATTTCTTCTTCCGGAATTCTTCGTTCTCCATCTCGTTGCCTTTCTCACCCAACTGCTGATACAGAGCTGTATTCACCAAACAAATCAAATTTTTGTGCTCAGAGCTTTGGACATACTTTTAACTCAATTCTATTTTGACAAAACTCTAATAGTAACCTGTGAAGATGGATAGAACCCATAGCTGAGTTGGGATATCATAAAGTTTCTTTGCAAGTGTAAGAGAGGAACGCAGGATCTCCCTGGCTTGTACGGTGTCGTGCAAGGAAAGAGCTAAATTTCCCAGGAGTGTCAAATACTGTGCAACTAGCTGCAGGTTACCCATATGATTATGAGCGATCTGCAAACCCTTGGCAAGACGGTTTCTGCATTTATATCATACATTACATTGGGAGCATAAATCATATTTTCACATACTATGAATTTAGTGAATATTCTTGAAATAGTTTTTTCTCTTCCTATGAACACAGATAAAGCGCATCATCCTGCTCTCTTATGGTTTTCTATAATCATTATCACACTTGGAGAGAAAAACCCCCTTTAACAAACTGAGAAACGAGCACATACCTTGCTTCCTGTAGATCTCGTTGCTTCATCAAGAGAAGACCGTAAGCAAAGAGAATACTAGCTTCCTCTCGAACACCAGATAGTGAATTCGTCATTCCATTGAGTGGTCCAATTAAATCAAGTGCCTGAAGACAAATCAGAGGATTGAAAGCAATCTTCTTAAGCTCCGGCAATAAAGTAAATCAAGTATAAACATCCAGTTAACTGCATGAAAATGTCAAACCTTAGATGATGATTCAGCATCTCCAATAGTAAGGTAAGAAACAGCTGCAAAAGCTTGACACGAAGCTTGCATTGAAATACTCTCTGTCAACTGAAATAACATTTCATATGAGAAATCGCCATGGGCAGCAAAAAGGCAAACATGTTGACCAATATTACATAGGCACATAAGACACCTCATTCCAAAACGAAGCAACTATCTATCATACACATATGGTTATAAGTTTTACCTTGGTCGCTTCAATACAATGGAAAGCAGCTTCGCTGTAGCAACCAACAGAATGAGAATATTGCCCCCTGAGCATCTCAATCATACACTCAGAAGCTTGTAAAATCGTTGGAAATCGTGTAAACCAATTTTTCATATCAACCAAAGCCTGCGCAAACGATATTTAGTGTCAAAGTTTCCTTCAAGAAAGCATGACGCCAGAGAAGACAGCTAATAGGACCTAATGTGAGGGGAACTCGAACGATTATGCATAGTTGCATACCGAGCTCGTTAACTTAGATAAATTAGCAGGCTCTATATCAGCATGGCGTGGTGAAGGGAGACAACAACAAATATAGGTAAAAAGAACCGATGATTTACCTCTTCAGCTTCGACATAATCAGACCTTGTAAGTTCCAAAGCCACTCTATTCTCAAGAAACTGCATCTGTAGCATAAGAAAAACCCTAGACATCCAGATAGCTGTGTGCCGCAAATCAGCCTCTGCCGTAAGAGAGGAACATGAAGAAAGAAAATGTGAGATTCAACATTAAGAACCGTTGCTTCAACTAAGTGTAGTTACAACAGAGAAGTAGATTGAACCTCTAACTTCGTCAGTAATTCCAAGCTTGATCAGTTCATCTGCATAAAACATAGCAAACACACATGTCATGCCATGAAATGGAATCCCCTAAGTTTTGTAATTGCGTTCCTAAGAAGCAGGTGGCTAATTTCCTCATAGAAGCCACATTCTAAGAGAATGAATCACTTACTACACTGATTCGAATCTGAGGTAAAGTGGGTTTTCTGGTGATTTCAGTGAAACGAAAGTAAAGAGAAGAGAGTATCTAGTGCAGACAAAATGCAATAGTAGGAAGTGAATTAAGAAAAAAACAGGAATTTCAGCTGCTAAGGATAACAGAACAACCTTGAATGATCTGCAGTCCAGACTCGATACGTTTTGAACACTCTTTAAAGAGTCCCTTTGGACGTCCCGATATGACAACCATAAGATGGACCAAAGCATCGATGGCACTTTTTGGTAGCCATTCTCCATCAATTGGAGATGGTGAAAGCAGTAGCTTCTCTGTCCATCCACGATCTATGTTGCCAAAGTATGCGGGCTCCAGAGAGTTAACAGTGCTAGAAGATGGAGATAATGCGTTTACACGATCTTGAAGCTGAGATTGTCTTGCTGAGAGGGCCGATCTTTCTCTGGAGGGAAGGTCGTAACGGGAGAGACTAAGATTTAACGAACTGAGCTCATCCAGAAGTTGCTGAATCTCCTGCATTTTATGCGAATGAGCATTCATTGCCTGGTCCAAGCGGTCGACATGATGCTGAGCGTTCTTATAATCGCAGAGCCTGAGGCGATAGAAAACATGCAACATCTCATTGTAGAAGAACAAACCGGGGCAGCGATCAGTCTACAGATGACAGGGAAATCAGTTGACTCAGGTCAAACGAAGCAAGAAGAAGTTAAGTGGGTAAAACAAAAAAAATTATATATGTACTGTAACATACCTTGTCTGAAGAAATGGTCTGCCAGATCTCATCGCATCGCTGGACAGCTTTTTCCACTGAATAATCATCAGTCCATTGCATGATATGAACGTGAAGCATTGAAGCTGTGAAGAACATCTGTAAAGACTCAAATAATTAACAACAAAGATCGATCACCTGAACCTCTAACGCAAAAATAAAAAAGAGACTATCTACCTGGAGCTCAGGAAAACATATGTGTGAAGCAGAGAGAAAACCAGACTCGAGAGCGGAGAGAGAAGAAGGAAAATCGGCTTGGATAATGAACGTGTTAGCGAGTTGAGAGTTGAAATTGCAAGACCAGAGGTACGCAGAAATATCCTGAGGGACAGAAGATGCGAGTTCGAGAGCCTTGACAAGAAGGTTGCGTTGAGGAGGGAATGAAGCAAGGAGGTGATAACAGTGGCTGAGCAAGCTATAATTCTGAAATTTGAGATCGTAGGAGGAAGGAATAGACTTAAGGAGAAGAAGAGAGCGCTCGAGATGGGACTTGGCATGGTTGACATTGTGAGAGTAACGGAGTAAAAGAGCAGCCAAACGGAGGCGAGACTTGACTTCAACAAGAGGAAGGAAAGAGATTTGACTCTGGCAGATGGCTTCCAAGCACTTTATGGTTTTTCCGATCTCACCAAGCTTCTGGTGGTGATCCGCTAATCCCCACAGCCCTTCCGCCACAGCAGCACCTTCCATAGCTTTCTGCTACTGGTCGAGAGAGAAGCCAAAAATAAAACTCATCCGACTCAACAAAACCAAAACATGCAAAGAAGTCTGCAAAAGAAAGTATCACATAACAATGATCAGAAATAATTAGCTCTTGAAAATGTACAATGATTTTTATTTAGCTCAACCACAAGAGAGAAACTGCAAATGCTCACACAGTTTCTGCGAAACACAAACAGGAGAATTAGCTCCCATGTCACTACTTTTAAGGAGATAAAGTTTTCTACTTTGTTCATTATCAATTGACCAAAACTCTTTCAGAAGTTTCATCGAACAATAAGTACGCACAACAAAACCCAATCCCTTAGCTAAAGCTAAACTATAACCTAAACCCTTTCGAAAGCCTTAGAAAACACATACCACGTTCTCGGTGACCTAGGACGTGAATTGGGTCGGAAGCTAACCAGTGTGGCTCATCGAAATCCTGGGTCCGACTGGTTTTGCTATCGGAATCTGGGGCTCGTCGACTTTTTGTTTGACCAGTGTATTTGGTTTGACTTCAGATTTGGCAAGTACGAAGCTTATGCGCTTTTGCAATCGAAACAAGGGAAAAATCTGTACTTTGTTAGCTGCGTGACTTGAGCTCTTTGGTCCGGAGACGGTAGAAGACGACAAAGCACTGACCTTTCATCTCTCGGCGATCGAAAAAATCACTCTCTTTCCTCATCAGACCCGACCCGTTATGAAGGTATCCAGACCCGTTTATTTTGATCCATCTCATAGTCGGATCCCCAAAAAAATTCAGCTTAGATTGGCCCATTTAGGCCCGTTTACAGTTTTTTACTTTTTTCTTAATTATCTTTTTAACATCTTACATTATACATATTTGACTCAACAAAAAAATATAACTTAAATGTATTGTTGACTGTTTTTGATAATTAAGAAAAAAATATTTTTAAATTATTAAAAATATTGTTGACTCAACAAAAAAATATAACTTAAATGTATTGGGCAAATAATCATGGTCATAAGTCCTCAAGCTTATTATTTGTTTTGATTGGTTTAAATACTTTATAAAAAAAATATCAATTATATCATGTTATTACGTAAATTAAGCTTTTTGATTTTAAAAAAGCTTCAGCTCAATAAAGAAAAACAGATTCAGTTATCATTGGAGTATAAAATTGGTCGATACATTAGAGACATTAATCCTTACATCATAAACAATTTAATGTGAATAAAACATCATAAATCACATATCATTATCCGAAAATAATCATATGTAAGAATAATCACTGTGACAAAAAAAAAAAACAATTCCTCACGTGTGTAGTCGGTCCCCACTCTAGTAGCAGTAGCTTAATGATGCCTTCTCCGCACGTGTAACACGAAATTTATTCGCTACGGCCAATTACATTAACCTTCAGGTCTTATCACCGTTAAATTTTCAAAATGACACACGTGGCATCAATCCGTAATATCACTACGTCTGCTTTCAATCTTTCATTGTAGATGATTTCGTACACCAATTTCCGCGAACGTTTACAGTTTAGATACAGTTTGAGGGCAAATCTGTCAATATACGCCAACTTGCTGCGAAAGCAATATAGTCACGTGCCGTGCACACGCATATAAGACTCACACACTCACACCACTCTCTCTCTCTCTCTAACCTCATATATAAAGCCACCTCCCAGATTCATTAAATGCGACATTTCAAAACTTTTCTTTTTGCTGTCTTCCCCATAAGCTCTCTGCTGATTAAAAAGATTTTCTGGTATAAAACAAAATTCTTCAAATATTTCTGGGTTTATGTTTTCTCTCTATTTCTCAGAAATGCTTTAATTTCTCCATCCGCGTCCATGTTTTTTTTTCTCCGTTGCTGATTTTGATTTTTTTAATCCAGTGAAAAGGAGGAACGAAGATTATCGAGAGCAAAAATCATGAGTGTAAGATCTCTCTCGCTCTCAGATTTTATTTTTTTTCGCTGTGATATAAATGGCTCAGTCACTATCAGTCTCATGATGAGAAAAATAAAACTCATCACCGCTTGATTCTGTTTCCTTAGTGTCTCCCACGCGCGTACCAGAAAGCGCGTGTGTGTTTCTTGTTATACTCGCAGAGTCAGGTTTTTTCAAATATATTCTCTCCAGGCAGCAGCAACAACAACAAACCGATTTTTTCATTATTCCTTATAACAATTTTTGATTCTCCAGAAAAAAAATATCTCTCTTAGTTTTTCTCTTGTTCTACAGAGTACGATGTTCGTGAAACGGAATCCGATTAGAGAAACCACCGCCGGGAAAATCTCTTCGCCGTCGTCACCGACTTTGAATGGTAAACTACTGAAGCTATAGTTTCTTCGTTTTTGTTGATTTTCTCGCTTCTCTTCTAATTTCTGAATTTTTGGTTTGGGTTTGTTCTTACAGTTGCAGTCGCGCATATAAGAGCTGGATCTTATTACGAAATCGATGCTTCGATTCTTCCTCAGAGATCGCCGGAAAATCTTAAATCGATTAGAGTCGTCATGGTATTCACTCGATTCTCTGCTTTTTTCACCTTTTATTATAGACAGATCTCGTTTTTTGTTGTTCGTCTGGGTTTTCGAGTGATTTTTTAAGGTTTATTGATGCAGGTGAGCAAAATCACGGCGAGTGACGTGTCTCTCCGGTACCCAAGCATGTTTTCACTCCGATCGCATTTCGATTACAGTAGGATGAACCGGAATAAACCGATGAAGAAGAGGAGTGGTGGTGGTCTTCTTCCTGTTTTCGACGAGAGTCATGTGATGGCTTCGGAGCTAGCTGGAGACTTGCTTTACAGAAGAATCGCACCTCATGAACTTTCTATGAATAGAAATTCCTGGGGTTTCTGGGTTTCTAGTTCTTCTCGCAGGAACAAATTTCCAAGAAGGGAGGTGGTTTCTCAACCGGCGTACAATACTCGTCTCTGTCGCGCTGCTTCACCGGAGGGAAAGTGCTCGTCTGAGCTGAAATCGGGAGGGATGATCAAGTGGGGAAGGAGATTGCGTGTGCAGTATCAGAGTCGGCATATTGATACTAGGAAGAATAAGGAAGGTGAGGAGAGTTCTAGAGTGAAGGATGAAGTTTACAAAGAAGAAGAGATGGAGAAAGAAGAGGATGATGATGATGGGAATGAAATAGGAGGCACTAAACAAGAGGCAAAGGAGATAACTAATGGAAATCGTAAGAGAAAGCTGATTGAATCAAGTACTGAGAGACTCGCTCAGAAAGCTAAGGTTTATGATCAGAAGAAGGAAACTCAAATTGTGGTTTATAAGAGGAAATCAGAGAGGAAGTTCATTGATAGATGGTCTGTTGAGAGGTAAAATGCATAAAAATTAACGAATTTTATGATCTCTGAATTTGGATTTTCCTTGGTTCTATTGATTGATTGTGGTTAATTTTGAAGGTACAAACTAGCTGAGAGGAACATGTTAAAAGTGATGAAGGAGAAGAATGCAGTGTTTGGCAACTCCATACTCAGGCCAGAGTTGAGGTCAGAAGCAAGGAAGCTGATTGGTGACACAGGTCTATTGGATCATCTGCTTAAGCACATGGCTGGTAAGGTGGCTCCTGGAGGTCAAGATAGGTTTATGAGAAAGCACAATGCAGATGGGGCAATGGAGTATTGGTTGGAGAGTTCTGATTTGATTCACATAAGGAAAGAAGCAGGAGTTAAAGATCCTTACTGGACTCCTCCACCTGGTTGGAAGCTTGGTGACAACCCTTCTCAAGATCCTGTCTGCGCTGGAGAAATCCGTGACATCAGAGAAGAATTAGCTAGCCTGAAAAGGTAGAAAAGTTATTGAATTGGTTATACGATCATCTCCCTTTAGTTGTCTTATTGCAATTTTAACTCATGTCTGTCTTGGTCTTGAGAAGAGAATTGAAGAAACTTGCGTCAAAGAAGGAAGAGGAGGAGCTTGTTATCATGACTACGCCTAATTCTTGTGTTACTAGTCAGAATGATAATCTGATGACTCCAGCAAAGGTAAGAGCTCGAAACAATAGCTGAGGCCTCTCTCTTGTGAAAATGTTTTATGCTACTTTGTGAACATCTCTGCTGCTTTTTCTTAGGAAATCTACGCTGATCTGCTGAAAAAGAAATACAAAATTGAGGACCAGCTAGTGATTATTGGAGAAACCTTGCGTAAAATGGAGGTATGTATATCCCTAGATTGAGTTTCCAAGTAGACACAAACCCTTACTTAAAATGTAAAATCTTGATTTAGTAACTATCACAAGTAGTCATAGGAAACTCCCTTGGAGGATAACAGTGAACCATGTAAAATGGGCCCATTTAGCGTATGTGATAAATGATTTCCTCTGTCTCTATGAGAGACCACTTTGCTGATAGTCGAATAATGATGAAACATTTGTGTTACTATAAATGCAAATATTGCAGGAAGACATGGGATGGCTTAAGAAAACAGTGGACGAGAACTATCCTAAAAAGCCAGACTCAACAGAGACACCTTTGCTACTAGAGGATTCACCACCAATACAGACACTAGAAGGAGAAGTGAAGGTGGTGAACAAGGGTAACCAAATCACAGAGTCACCTCAAAACAGAGAAAAAGGAAGGAAGCATGATCAACAAGAAAGATCACCACTTTCACTAATAAGCAACACTGGTTTCAGAATCTGCAGGCCTGTGGGGATGTTCGCATGGCCCCAATTGCCTGCTCTTGCTGCTGCTACTGATACTAATGCTTCTTCGCCAAGTCACAGACAAGCCTACCCATCCCCTTTTCCAGTCAAGCCACTTGCAGCTAAGCGTCCTCTTGGCTTGACGTTTCCCTTCACCATCATACCCGAAGAAGCTCCCAAGAATCTCTTCAACGTTTGAAGTTGTCACTGGAAACTGATGCATCAGATCTTACTTTCCCTACAAGTAAGCTGATGTGAACTGGTAAGGTCTCTTCCATGAAATATATAATAACTTACAAGCGAGCAGGTATTTAAAAGTACCACTTATATTTATATAAGGAACTATATTTATGGGAATAATTTGGCAACTTTTTGAAATTATTCCTCTTTAATTTAGGGATTTTACGTCTCTGGTTATTAATTATATATAGAGAGAGATGATTTGAAATAGAGAGGCTTATCATAGGAATATATTCTTTTGAAAGACAGGGATCATCATATTCTGTATTACTGAACAATTTCTATAATGATACAGTTATATATATATATATATACTTATTATTCAATTCCTAGCGCTTTTGATTTTAAATATATTATTTTCGTGTAGTTGATTAATTTTGAAAAACTTGTATTACGCATATGAATTATGTCCCGTTGATCTATAAAAATCATATTTTGCGATTAAGCACAAACTATAAAAGTATGTTTAAGTTCCTGCGGGTTGACCAGTTTCACTTTAAAATCTTGGTCTTTGGGATGAGTTTGCCGATAAATTTTGTGACTTATGGTTATCTAATAATACGAATGTTATACTTTCCAAAATTTGAAAAAAACAATATGAATACTTTATTATTATCTTTTTCCTTCCATTTCTCTTCCCGCGTTTTGTTGTTCGACCGATCTTGTAGTACATGTGTTCTAATTTGAACGTCGAGAACCATTAAAGAAGGAAGAAAGAAAAGAAAAAAAAAAACTTTTTTCTCATTTCGAGATTTCCTAACCATTTGGTGGTGCAGGTTTAAGTTTCGCTCGCTCTCCTAAAACCAAACGTCCAAACCCGTTCTCTAGACTAGTTCTGCTGCGAAACACGACACACACCAAGTCACCAATATTACTTGAATCCACGTCAAATAAACAATGGTCATTCAATATGGTTAATGCAACACTCGAGTAACTTTATTTTCAAAGAAATTTGCACAAAGTCATGTTATGATATGGTGTATAATATTTGTGTATATATCCGGCCAAAAAACATAACAAGTTTTTTATAAAAAAAAAAATTAATTATATATCTAAAATATAGAATAGCTAGTAATAAAACTAGTGAGAAACAAATTTAAAACAAATTAAGCAACTATGTTATTTGCCAAATTGACAATTTTAAATATTATGGCGTATTTAAAAAAAATTAGGAGCCACTTGTGATTTATTTGTATCAACTAGTAAATTTTAAACATAAAAATCATTTATAAATATAAATAAATATTATCATATTTATGTAGAAAGAGTCTCATCAGTCTGATAGTCAATCACTTGTGCGCAAAGAAATTTGACGAAAGGGGTTACAAAAAAATGGCCAGCACAGCATCATCATGTCCCCGACCTTATATTATAAGATTTGTATATTTTATCCATAAATTGTATATAACCGTCGACTGAATTTCACTTACATTTGATATTATATAATGGTAATTTCAAAGCATCCCACCCTAATTGGCTTATGTGGAAATACACCATTATGCATTCAGTAGCTTTCGAATTGAAGTCTTAGCATGGAAATGTATATGTTGCAAATGAAATGTATTTACTCTACTACAAGTGTTTTTCTGTATAATCTATATTAATCTTTTAACGTAATGTGAAAATGGGAAAGATAAGAGAGTTAATTGGGCAACCACATATGAGAAATAGTTTAAAGTTGGGATGCAACCACATCAGAAATAATTTGTTTAAGATTATCGAGAATGAGGAGTTCCAAACTTTCCTATAGAGACGGAATGGAGCAGACCAGCTAGCTGTATATGTTTGACCTTATTATATAATTACTATAAGAACTGTTTTTAACCTCATTTTAATAATTCAAGTTATGTTCATATTCACGTTATCTAAAGAAAAAAGACTATTTTTCGACTCGAAGACAACGGTAGGCTTTGCGTTAACCATTTTATTTCGGCTGAGTTAGGATCTGTTCGTTTCTCCATTTGACTGATCTATCCAACTAATCCATTCAACATGTCCATCTGGATGATTTATCTGATTCTTGTTTGTTTCATTTTCAGTCGGTTCATTTGACTAAATCATATGAATGAGATGTTGTTCGTTTGCTTATCTCTAATCTTCATCCAAATGATTTGTAATAATACAAATACCTAAAATACCCATGATTTCATCTAATTATATTTTTATTATTACTTGTAAACATATTAATTTTAATTATTAATCTAAAATATATTTAAAGTAAATGAATTTCAAATAATAGTTTTTTATATTTCTAAATTTATTTTATGGTTTTAGCGGGAAAATGTGATTTTACGGTTTTGACAAGAAAACTCGATTTTACGGTTTTGGCGGAAAATAAAATTTTACGTTTTTAGCGGGAAAACGTGATTTTTGCGGTTTTGGCGGGAAAACATGATTTTGAGGTTTTGACGGGAAATCGTTATTTTGTGGTTTTGGCGGGAAAACATGATTTTACGGTTTTGGCGGAAAACAAAATTTTACGTTTTTGGCGGGAAAACGTGATTTTTGCGGTTTTGGCGGGAAAACGTGATTCTGCGGTTTTGACGGTAAAACGTGATTTTGCGGTTTTGACGGGAAAACGTGATTTTGCGGTTTTGACGGTAAAACGTGATTTTGCGGTTTTGACGGGAAAACGTGATTAAGCGGTTTTGACGGGAAAACATGATTTTACGGTTTTTGCGGAAAATATGATTTTTGTGGTTTTGGCGGGAAAACGTAATTTTACGGTTTTAGCGGAAAATTTTGATTTTGCAGTTTTAGAGAAAAATTTAATTTTTCTTTTTTAAAAAAATAATTGTAAAATAAGGTTTAGTCTATTTATTTTGTATCTAAAAATACATCTAAATAATCAATTGAAATAATTAGGATATTTATGTCATTTGTTATTTTTGACAGAATCATCTCCATCCAAATGATCCAATTTAGTTCAGCCGAATGAGTTTGAAAATTTAGCCTTAATTTTCAAATTCATCCAGATGATTCATTTGGATGGATCATTTGAATGAACCGTTTTTGGCACCAAACGAACATCAAAACTCATTTTCATCCAGATGATCCATCTGACTGATCAAACGAACAGGGCCTTAGTGACAATTAAAAACTGCTTTGTGTCAAGGGGACAAATAAACAAAGTTTTCATTGCTTAAAGACTTTGTATCATATAATAACTATCTTACTTAACATTGTTAATATATTCATAAGAATCTTATGATTAAATATTTATGAGAAGTGATTAATTTAGATGTTTTTTAAGTGCTAGCCCACCACTCAATTTCTTTTCATTTTATCAAATATAAATCATTTTATCAAATTAAAGTCAGATGACCATCTATCTAGCTAGGCCTAGCGTTTATGTGCATAAATGATATACTAACTACAATTTCGAAATGTAACTCTAAAATTTTTGTAAAGAAAAATATTTGTTACTTATGTTGTATCTTTGTTAGGCTTCCATAGTTTTGGTTTTTCAAACTGTTTCGAATGTGATCGGTTTAATTGGGGTTAAAAAGGTGACTTACTACCTTCATGTTCAAGGGTGATGGGATCTCATTTTCGCACGCAAGCTGATGCAGTAACCATTTTCAAAAGCTTAATATTTAAGCACTTTCCCCTGACTTTAGCGATATATAATCCCACTAAAATGTAAACAAGAATCTCGAGTTCTTTTAAATTATTCATAACATTCTTTAAGGGCCGGGCCAAACATCTTGAAATGTAAAAATAGTTGGTTTTGATTATGGCAAAGACACAGATTAATTAGGAATAGCATCTAGAGTTTCCGATTATTATACGAAATAAATACTAGATTTATATGCAAGAGTTTCAACCAAATTATATAAATTGAATAGTGGAAGTTATATACTAGTATTATAAACTTTTGATGCAATATATATACACACACGAATTAAACCTATTTGGAGAACTAAACGAAACTAAAGTTGTATCCCCAAACACAAAATGCAACATTCATAATCATCATTTGGGGGTCATTAATGTCTCTGGAACTTCCGGTGTTTGACATTTCAAAGCCTCTAAGCGAGTCATCATTGACGTCACTACAAGATGCGTGTAAGGAGTGGGGTTTCTTCTACGTAACCAACCACGGCGTCTCCCGCGACATGTACAAGAAACTCCGGAGATTCTCAACCGGAGTTTTCGAGCTAGAAGATGAGGAGAAAATGAAAATGGGAGCGTCTAATTACACTCCCCGTTTCATCGCATCGCCTTTCTTTGAAAGCCTTCGTGTCTCCGGTCCCGATTTCTATGCCTCGGCCAAGTCTTCCGTTGATGCTTTTTCCGACCAAGCTACCGATGAAGAGTTCAGGTATATACATATATATGATATAGAGTTGTATATATAAAAATATATATAAATAACATGGTTGTTGACATTTTCTTTGGGAACCCCCAAAACGATGTCATTAATATGGCTTGATTTAAAAGTCGCCTCATATTTTATTTTTTTTTAAGAAACCAATTAAGCTGTCCTCTCAACCAATTTATATCCACCTTTTGCTTAATGTTCAGATTATTCTTTCCTAGAGAAACGTTCATGCACATTGTTTTCCCAATACATAAATTATTAACAATAGTAGAACGGTTTTGTGACAATAATATGAATGTCAAACAAAAACCAAATCTGATTCCAACTATATTGGTCACTCTTTATTTCACTAGTGCGCATTGCATATTTGCATTCACTTTAAGCATCTAGGCATGCACTCACATATTCTTTATGTCTTCGTGGTACATTAAATAATGTGAAAGTTAGAGATGTTGTGATGTATTTAACCATTTCAGGACCGGTCCTCTAGTTTTGCTGACAGTTTACTGATAAACCCACTGAAATCTAAGACAATAATAACTATAGTTGACCGGTCCAACCTTTTCCTTGATTAAAGTTGGTTCCATTCCATGTAACCATGTTGAAGTAGACTTGTTTTCACCACTGACAAGGTATCTCTAATCTCCTCGATAGCATTACTAGTGAAAGTTATAAGAATATAACTTGAAACCAAATCAATTGTTTTTTTTCTTCGTCTTTTTGATCAATTTTTACAAAACCTTTCTACTGGTTTCTAATTTTATGCATTTTTATTATTTTTAATGATGTGTTGATGTTTTGGAAAAACAATTTGCATGAACACCAAACCAATTGTTTACATTGTTAACTAAATGATTTTGTTCCTTTCTCTTTTTTTTTTAAAAAAGTGGGTTGATGAAAGAATATGGAGAAAAGATGACGAAACTATGTGAGAAGATAATGAAAGCAATCCTCTCTAGCTTCGGAGACGATCTTCATCACAAGTATTACGAATCTGAGTTTGGAAACTGTCATGGCTACTTCAGGATCAACAACTACACAATCCCTTCAGACCAAGAAGATGATCATCACAACGGTGATGAGCAAGATTTGATCGAAGGGCTAGGAATGCACACTGACATGAGTTGCATCACGATCGTTGACCAAGATGACATCGGAGGTCTTCAAGTCAGAACCAGAGATGGGATTGGTCTGATGGATATCAACCCTAAAGATGAAGCACTCGTTGTCAACGTCGGAGATCTATTGCATGCATGGACCAATGGACGGCTGAGATCGTCTCAACACAGAGTTATCTTGAAACGACGTGGTTTCGTTGGTAATAGATTCTCACTTGCTTTTTTTTGGTGCTTTGACGATGGGAAAGTCGTGTTTGCCCCTGATGAAGTCGTCGGAGGTTGTGAGGGTATGAGGGTATTTCGATCATTTAAATGTGGGGATTATTTGAGGTTTAGAGAGAGTAATGAGAAAGGGAAGTTCGAGAAGGTTGGGGACACGGTCGAAGACTTTGCACGAATTGAAGACCGTCGTTAATTAATTTTTCCCTAAAATGAAATAATATTAATAATTTTTTTTTGACATACACTGAGTATATTTGTGTATTTTTCCAAGATACGAAATAGTCAGAAAAACAAAAAATTAGTCATAAATAGGCTGATAATGTTTAAACATGCTAGAATATTTGAGATTCAATGCATAGATGTGAACCAAAGTTGGAGACCAGTTTCATATCTCATTTCTCCTAAAATCTTATATTAGACAAAATTAGCATATACACTAACATTAACATTGCGTTTTAAAAATTTAAATGTTAAAATCTGTTTTTATTAGCTTAGAATTTTTAGGTATTAATTGATTTTTTATTTATAAAAATGTAAATATTTAAACTTTTTTTTTTTTTATCAACAAAATGGTTTAAAAATTAAAACATTCTCTTAACTAAAAGTGTAAGAAAATTGAATTTAACTATTTGGGCTTATAATGGGCCAAATTCCGCGACTCTGCTCAATATCGTTTTCGATAATAATCTCTCTCATGTAAGTCGCGACATTTCTTGTCTTAGATCTGAAACCCTAACTCTTGAGTTTTGCTATGGAGTCCGTCGAAATGAACAATCCCAATTCGCAAACCCTAGATCAACCTCCTCCTTCCTCCAACGGAGACACTGCTCCACTCGCATTGGATCATATGAATCCTCAGAATTCGGAGTCTGTGGCTTTAAACGGTTCTTCTACTCCTATCCCCGATACTAATGGTTCATCAGCAAAGCCTGAGCTCTTACGTCCTTTGCTATCGGAGAACGGTGTTAGCAAGACGCTGAGTGGTAACGATAAGGATCAGTCTGGTGGAGAGGAAGAGACTACAAGCCGGAGGAAGCGTCGGAGTCGGTGGGATCCTCCGCCTTCTGAGTCCATTAATAACCCTAGCGCCGAAGGGGGTACTGATTCCGGTACTGGGACTAGGAAGCGTAAGTCGAGATGGGCAGATGATGAGCCGAGGACGCAAATTCAGTTACCTGACTTCATGAAGGATTTCACTGGAGGTATTGAGTTTGATCCTGAGATTCAAGCTTTGAATAGTAGGTTACTTGAGATTAGTAGGATGTTGCAGTCTGGTATGCCTTTGGATGATAGACCAGAAGGACAGAGGTCTCCTTCACCAGAGCCTGTGTATGATAACATGGGAATTAGGATCAACACTAGGGAGTATCGAGCGAGGGAGAGGTTGAATAGAGAAAGACAAGAAATTATTGCTCAGATTATCAAGAAGAATCCTGCTTTTAAACCTCCGGCAGATTATAGACCTCCTAAGCTCCATAAGAAGCTTTTCATTCCAATGAAGGAGTTTCCTGGTTACAATTTTATTGGTCTGATTATTGGTCCCAGGGGTAATACTCAGAAGAGAATGGAGAGGGAGACTGGTGCAAAAATTGTAATTCGGGGTAAAGGGTCTGTAAAAGAAGGTAGGCATCAGCAGAAAAAGGATTTGAAATATGACCCTTCTGAGAATGAAGACTTGCATGTTTTAGTCGAGGCTGAGACTCAGGAAGCTCTTGAAGCTGCTGCTGGTATGGTTGAAAAGCTATTGCAACCTGTTGATGAAGTGCTCAACGAGCACAAGAGGCAACAGCTCAGGGAACTTGCAACCTTGAATGGGACAATAAGGGATGAAGAATTCTGTAGACTGTGTGGTGAGCCAGGACATAGACAGTATGCATGTCCTTCTCGTACGAATACCTTTAAGAGTGATGTTCTTTGCAAGATCTGTGGTGATGGTGGACACCCTACTATTGATTGCCCGGTGAAGGGTACTACTGGGAAGAAAATGGATGATGAATATCAGAACTTCTTGGCAGAGTTAGGAGGAACTGTACCTGAATCTTCTCTCAAACAGAGTGCTACCTTAGCTCTTGGTCCGGGAAGTTCGGGAAGTAATCCTCCATGGGCTAATAATGCAGGGAATGGTGCAAGTGCGCATCCTGGCTTAGGGTCAACTCCGACTAAACCCCCCTCCAAAGAATATGACGAAACAAATTTGTACATTGGGTTCTTACCTCCGATGCTGGAGGACGATGGTTTGATTAATCTCTTTTCATCCTTTGGTGAAATTGTGATGGCAAAGGTAATCAAGGACCGTGTGACTGGGCTGAGCAAAGGCTATGGTTTTGTGAAGTACGCTGATGTACAGATGGCTAATACTGCTGTTCAGGCAATGAATGGCTATCGTTTCGAAGGCCGAACACTCGCTGTCAGGATTGCAGGCAAATCGCCACCGCCTATTGCACCTCCAGGACCTCCAGCTCCTCAACCACCAACTCAAGGTTATCCTCCCTCAAACCAGCCGCCTGGTGCCTATCCATCTCAACAGTATGCCACTGGTGGTTATTCAACAGCTCCAGTTCCTTGGGGTCCTCCTGTTCCTTCCTATTCTCCATATGCTCTTCCCCCTCCTCCTCCTGGTTCTTACCATCCTGTCCATGGTCAACATATGCCTCCTTATGGAATGCAATACCCACCACCACCACCTCATGTGACACAAGCACCTCCACCTGGCACTACTCAAAACCCATCTTCTAGTGAACCCCAGCAAAGCTTCCCACCAGGAGTACAAGCTGATAGTGGTGCTGCTACGTCGTCTATACCACCAAATGTCTATGGTAGCTCAGTCACGGCTATGCCTGGACAGCCTCCATATATGAGTTATCCGTCTTACTACAATGCTGTTCCCCCTCCAACACCTCCTGCACCGGCCTCGTCTACTGATCATTCCCAAAACATGGGTAACATGCCATGGGCCAACAATCCTTCTGTCTCAACACCTGATCACTCACAAGGTCTTGTTAATGCACCTTGGGCACCTAATCCTCCTATGCCACCCACTGTTGGCTATTCACAGAGCATGGGGAACGTACCCTGGGCTCCCAAACCTCCAGTACAGCCTCCTGCAGAGAATCCATCCTCTGTTGGAGAGTCTGAGTATGAGAAGTTCATGGCTGAGATGAAGTAGCATGCGTGTTCTGATGAGAAACTCCTTAGTGGAGAGGTAAGATGTCCTCATTTGATGTTATTGTTTGTTCTCCGTAGGATAAAATTTGAAATCGAATCAACTGGCTTTCAACATAGGATCAAAAAAGTTCCAACGTTTAAAAAAAAAAAAAAAAAAAAA
>Ga0041059_1000473_pt1 | contig 30385 bp, 37 predicted proteins | sample AraColnosormetaG_FD_56232 | JGI IMG/M metagenome (GOLD analysis project Ga0041059, IMG submission 56232) | Arabidopsis roots microbial communities from North Carolina, USA - Col MF nosort | ecosystem: Host-associated > Plants > Roots > Unclassified | place: USA: North Carolina | collected...
TTTTTTTTTTTTTTTTTTATGATTGGATTATTATAATTTAATAATTGGTTGGTTGATATGCCATGTGGCATTTCACTCGCTACCAATTTTTTCTGGGAAGATGCTTCGTTGTTGTCCTTTGGTTTATACAAAGAGCTAGCCAATATTATTTGGGGGCATTTCTTTACATACATGTGTAAAAAATGTTCGCCTAACGTCGCATGTAGGTGCATGCGTGTATATATATGTATGTATGTATAAGTTTGTTTGTTGTATATATGTACTTTATCGTAGATCCGAGCATGCAAAGTAAGGTTTTACGTACGATTAAATAGAATAACAAATATTTAAATTGGATAAAAAAGTGAAAATATTTAAGTAAAACCAGGATGTATATAGCTAAATTGATAGTCTAATATAACGATCGTAACTTTTCAAGATCTTTTCCTAGAAAATCTTTTTTTTCTTTCTGGAGTCTAGAAATGATTTATTATTTCAATCTACGAATCATATATAAAGAGATATTGTAAGGTATTCAAGTCTATAATCCACGTGGAAACGTTTGTTAATTATGATATAAATACGTTTTAGTTAGGAAATGATATCTCTATCATTTACACGGTTTGGTTGAATCAAATGGATGAGGATGAAAAATTTGGACCAATAGGACACGAAGACAATAGGACCATTTGATGTTGTTTTGATTGAATATTTAATGAATACTTTTTGATCAACTTGCGGGATCTTATACTTGTTAATTTCCTATGTTCCCCTTTGCAGTGTAACGCTGACTAAGACCTTCATTAGTATATACATACATATACATCAAATGATGTAAGTTGATACTTTATAATGAGGAATCAAATGATTCACAATATTTAAAATCAAAAAGTGTTGATCATAAAGTGCATGAGATAATGATTATTAATTAGTTTTATTCTCGAATGATTGGTAGTTGTTTATTACATAAAGTCGAATCTAGATGTCACTATATTTTTCGATATTTGCAAATATGGCTAATTGCTGAAACAATGTGATCTTCCTAATGAAATCATACTGATTACTGACCCCAAATGAAGAAAACTATCACAAAGTCTAAAACCATTTAAACGATTAATTTCACTCTAATTCGATTTCTTTTATGAATTTAGCTAGAATAACTCTAAAATATAAACTCAAAACAATGAACAAAATAGGTGACCCTAAAAAAAACTTGGGGGTTTTAAACTAAAATTTCCAAGATAGGGGTGAATATCTAATTCTTCTTAATTCGTGGGATTGGAATGAAAATCAGTAGAGTGATAGATGTGACGTAGCACCAAACGGTCCAAACCCAAAAAAATTTGCATAATTAAGAAATTAAGTAGTGCATATTGTTGCGACTTGCAAGTAGCATCTCAACCATTCTTTCTTTAACTTTATTAAGCTTTAAGGCTTAGCTTAATTAAACAAAACACCAAAATTAGCTAACCATATGTTCTAAGAGCCCATGGAAATTATGCCACGTGTCTTCGTCGGAGTTGTTGAAGTCCCTCCTACTTTCATCCTTTTTAAGATCAAAGTTTATGTGTTTTGTCTAGTGGTATATTTTTAAAATTTTAGTACAAAATACAAAATTTTAAAAGTAACCAATAGATAAGACACAGAATCTCATTACGAGATTCTAACATCTTCATGGCTTTATCAAAAACATGGTTGGCCGAGTGTAACAATATTCACTTTGTTCTAGAGTTACCATAAAACAGATTAATAAAACTTGGTGATTGTTTTATCGAATTTGAATTTAGAATAATTTCCATCGCCATAAAGTAATTAAAATCCTTCCATGTTATGTAATAGTGAAATACACGCACAAGCGAAGCAAAATTAATCTTCCCTAACAATGTTTGTTTAGCAACTTGGATAGGAGATAGATTATGCGGAATGCGTGTTATTTGCATGTATATATCATTGAATCCGATTTCATATAATCATATTCCAAAAAAAGAAAGAAAAAACCTCTAAAGTCTAATAATAGTGTATATAAAATAAAGATTACGGAAACGTAAGCAAATCTTATGATGCATGGCGACCTTTAAAGACCACATCTTCCTTTTTGATTTTTCTATTCTTGATCAGTCTTATCCACTTATTCCTCTAATTTATTTTATATAAAACAAACTTGTTATAAAAAGAGCACGTAAAAAATGAATTTAAACTAATGATGACTAGAAATTAAAAACTGATGACGATCATAAGTATGCTTTACCTTTTGGTATGTTCCGATCCACTTCAAACTAATTTGACTATATATCTATACTATAGGTGTACAAGTGTGTATATACAATAAGTTTCAAATGCAAACATGCAATTGAAAAACATTAAGACGTATAATTCCATCATTACATAAATAATTACGGTATAATATGAAAATAAGAAGTTAAGTTTTATGTAACGAAAATCCAGGATCCAGGCAACTCTTGCAAATTTGTTTCAAAGACTTTGCAATTTTGTAAATGTTCATCTTGATCAGATAAACCAGAATATTAATCATATGCATAAAGCTCCTAAGTATTTCGGTAATTTTACATTTGTAATGCAATTATAGAAAAAAATTATTTCATCAAAAACTAATTTCGATATTCTCGTTTGCAAAGTGCGTAAATTTCTTCCATTAACAGAAATCATTAGGAGCTACGCTAACCCCATTTTAGCACTCTATCTCAATGAATCACTGGAATCTACTATACCTTTCTCTGCTTCTTTTAACTCATCTCTATATTCATCCAACAAGCGATCACATTTCACCAGCAACTCATCTGCCAAAGGCGGTATTGACAGGTTACGCCCATCGTTGTATAGATGAGCATTGAACTTGATCTGCCAGACATCGTGTCTAAATTGCTGTCGGTCACGGTACTCCATCCTCCGTACCTTATCCCGGATTGTCGAGAGATCCATTGGGCATTTCACAATTTCAAGATAGTTGGGAGCCTCCTTTTTCGTGACCGGTTTCAAGAAGAGGTATGACACGTTTACCTCTTTGACTCTCAGTGTGTCCACTATGCTTTCCAAGATGTTTGCTAGGCCAACCTGTTTGTAAATGAATAGAGAAGAAAAAACAAAGATGAGTTTCGCAGAGCTATTAGGATCATGTATCACTTGGTTTTCATCTAGTTTTTAGATTTAAACTTCAATGTCTCCTTTCAATTTATGGCAAGACAACAAAAACCTACATGTGATTGAATAATCAATTAGGTAAAACTGTGAGTTCCAGTTTGATCTCAACAACGGTCCGGATGTAAACACATGAAACTATGAAAGCAAGCAACGTGGTTATAGAGCAATAACATTTAAGTGAACAAAAGTAAAATATGGAAGCAACGAGGATTTTGACCTGTCCTTTTTTTCGTCGTTTTGGTTGAGGTGCATACTCTGTCCTGTTCCTTTCAAAGTCAGAGACACACAGGCTGTTGATATTCTGACCACTTTCTGAAGATATTCCATCGTTTCGTCGAGGAGGATAATTTTCGAGTATTCCGCGTTGCAGCTTCTTTTTCTGCTTGGCTTTTCGTCGTTTCTCTTCCTCCCTCTCACTCCGTATAACCTCTCTGTATCTTCTGCTCTCAGCTATCTCACTGCGTTCTTCTGATACAGTACTATCATCGTAAGCTCTTCTCACCTTTCCCTCCCTGTGCAGTTCCGTACTTATATCTTGTTCTTTCCGCCATTTTCTATCATCTTTTGGTCCCCAGTCTAGAAAGTTCTCTGACAATCTGAGTCTCTGCTGCCTCTGAAAATCTGCCAGTTCTGCCATTCTTTTTGTTTTCCTGGACTCAAATTGTGGAGTCTCTTCAAGACTACCGCTGTCATGATCAGTTATCTCTTTTAAACGTTTAATAACAAGTTTCTTCTGCGAATGTTCTTTTCCTGTTGGCGGCCATATAACGCGATGAGGCCTACAAGATTCAGCTTGATCTTTATCTATGCTTAAAGATGGCTGCGGAACTGAAGTAGTGTACCTACTTGAGGCAGCCTGATCTGTCTCTGTACTTGGTAAGAGTTGTCCAGAAACAGAAGGATTGTGAAGCTCGCTCTCCCCTCTCTCTCTACTATATGCAGGCATCAATGAATGGAAAGGACTGTCAGATTCAACCTTCGATGCTTTAGGTTTTGCCTTACTTGAAATTTTGAGTTTCCTAGATGTCAACTTAGTCCCAGAGTCTATTTCAGAAACAGCTGCTACGTCAGAACTTCCTGGAGTTTTGGAAGTTGAATCACCTACTTTCGTAGCTTCATTTACAGAAATTTTTGTTGCACTTTTTGGCGCAGGCTTCTTGTTGTCGATAGGTGTCAGCCAGACCTCGCCTGATAGATCTGAAGAACTCGGTTTTCCAGTAGACTTCTTCATATCCATACTTTCCGGCTGGGATTCTGTATTTCTTCTGTATTTTGGGCAGTGTTTATTGGTTTTCATGTGTCCATGCTGGCATGAAGATAATAGTCAAAACGTTTCTTTTTCGAAGCAAGTTTAGATTTATAATCTAGTCTAACAAGCAATTCTACCTGACCACAGGCTCCACAGACGAAGTTCGCTCTTGCTGTTTTTTTTCCCATGAATACCTGGTATGGACAGAGCAAAAATAACACCTCAGAGTGACCATACAATTTAAAAAATATAGTTTACACATGTTGACCTGATTTGATTGTACCTTTTGGTTTTCCTTCAGTATTTTCTTCATCTGGCATATAGGAGTGCCGATCTCTTTTACCTGTTTATCTTTGGGGGACTTAGAAGTTGCTTTATCAACCTGCCAATTTAGGAGGATACAAGATACAAGTTTGTCAACAAAAATGCAAGACCTAATGAGTTGACACAGTCATCGAAAAAGAAAAGAATAATAGCGTTTTAAATTTTCCAAACTTATACTTACGTTTTTGGTGTGTTTGACGGTGCTCTCATTCACGATTAAGAAAGATGCATCAGGTTCGGTGGCAATATATTTCTTGTCAATGAAAGGTTCAAAATTGGACCGTGGAGGAGGAAAGGATCCAATTCCCTCTCCCACATCTTTCAACTTCTTTTTCTTCTTATCATTCTCATCTAAATAAGCACCACCAGTGAGTGATTCATTAAGAAGAGGATCTTTAGCTGATAGCGCAAATGCTTAGTTAAGCTTCAAAGCACGTACCTTGCATCAGCAATCGGCATAACTCGACATATTCAGCAGCCTCATCTTCAATTTCTTCGTCTTTCTCAACTTGAGATGGCCACCGTCTCATCTTGAGTCCCTTCACTCCATCCAACTTTTCATTCATAGACTTATTAGATTCTTCCCCCTCCCCACCATCCTCAGCATCAAGTAGATCTTCCAGATCTCCAACAAAGGAGTCCAAATCACTGTTTGCCTCATTTTCACTTTCGTTCCCATCATCATCACAAGCTGAAAGGGACAGACGTTGCCTATCCCAAATCTCATGACACATTTCTCGGGCCTGCTGTTGCAACTGTAGGAAAGACATTCTCTGGCTACGGGAAAACATACCTACTGTTGTGGGGCCAACCTTACCACCAGATGCAGCCTGCTCACTTGATATCTTGCGTATCATAGCTGTTCGATGCCGTTGAGTTTGCTTGGCAATTATCTCATCAGGAACATTGAACTTAAGAAGAACCTATAAAGAGATCCAGCCAAACCATATCTCACATTGTCAAATTTCAGATGGCCTTTAGTATGGTAGAAGTCTAGAAGAAATGGGAAAAATAGTAAAAAATATGAGCCCTTTTAGGTTCATAGACAATCTGAAATAAAGAAGCAAACCTCTCGAGCTGCTTCCATGCTTAATCTGCGAGGATCAGCATCTGTACCAGTGACAGTTGGGACTCCGCGACAGGCTGCTGCCTTTTTCTTCTTATGTTCGGATGCAGCTGATGATTTTGGTGCAACTCGGACGTAGCTGAATCCTAGACCCCGTCCAGAGGGATCACCAACTCCAGTAATTTCCAAACGCTCTATATTTTCTCTGCCCTACTCAAACCCAAAGAGGAATATCAGATAAATGAGCATCAAACCAGCCTAGTAACAAAAGCATGAGAACTTATAAAACTGATCAGGAACGTCATATTGACAGGATTCAAAATGACTCTTAACAAAACTAGAGAAAATAGAGCTGAAATAGATTCTAGTCTTTCTTGCAAAGAACTTATAATATATCACCAGCGCGTATCTATAAATGAGAACAGATTGATCATGCCTTTAATGGATTAGGGTTACAACATATAGATAAGAGCTCACTGGATTTAAAATTCCCAATATAAGTGATGTTCACCTGAGTTGCACAAGTAACAAAACTACTGCTCAGATTCCATGGAGTTATCTGCAACTCCCTCGCAATATGTGATGCAGCGGCAATCCTTTCATCTGGGAGCTGAGCCAATGCAGTTGATATGCTGGCAGGCAATGTAAACCGAGTGATCCCTAAATGTTTGAGCCGGAACAGCCCAGCTAGCATACTCTCATAGGAACACACCTAGGCCAACAAAACATAGAAAACCACGCTCTTGAAAATGATCTTCCCAGAAAATAGCTCTCAAAATCTCACTAACTGTACCCAAACAGTACAAAACAGATGGCGTGTATGTTAAACATGAAACAAACTCGAAATCGAGACTTACATCCTCTGGTGCCACCAGAGTGTTCAACCCAAGTGGAATCTTATCAAACTTACGTTTCTTGGACCAGCAAGCCTTGCCATTTGCATCTCTCTGCATTTTTATGTCCATGTCAGAATGATAATATGATACAGAAGCTTGCATGATGAAATGATGATGAACTGATGATGAAAAACAAAGAGAAAGAGTACGCATGCAACTCTAGGTGCCGCTTATGAGCAGGTGAGAATTTGTACCTCTAAATCGGAACAAACTTGCATGTATTTTCTGACAGTTGCATCTGATATGTTAGAAAATGAGAAAGACAGCTCATCGGCAGCAATACGGTCGCGATGCTTAAACTCTCGATACACATAGGCCATCATTCTGTTCACCAAATAAGCATGAAGATTCTTTGATGCAGGAGACATTATTTCCATTCGAGGTTCCTACGGAAAATACATACTCAGTATGCCGGCAGTGTGACAGTTAAAAATGAAAGAAAAATAAGATGTGGATGCATTACTAAATCACAAGCATGGACATATAGACTCATTCTTCAATTTTTTTTGTTGAGCAAAAGACTCATTCTTCAATACTGTATATATAAGCAGTAATACTTTCTCTGAACAGAAATTCTAAGAGAGAAATCTTGCAAAACACAAACCTGTTGTCCAACAGCAACTATCTTGTTAATACGCCTTAGAGAGAGCTTTCCTTTAGCAGACCGGACCAACAAATAATCTGTTGATTGCAACCTATGAGGAAAAACAGGTGCTTTGTACATGTTTGTTTCAACAGATGACTGACTGCAACCACCGTGTACTTCCCCAAGGAAAGGGGATTTGTTCCCATGTTCTAGAATAATCACACTCCCTAAGGTATCACTTTGATTGCGCAGCAAGTTCCCATGTTGATCCTCTGGGGATGACTTCTGATAATACGTGCACAAATTTGCACCCATTCCTGCATTGCTGAGCATCAACGGCCTCTCTTCACAATACCTACTCAGATTAATGAAAAGTAACGGTGACTTATAGACAAAGATCAAGATAACTACAAGAGCCATAAAGTAACAAAACAAAAGTTCCAAATTTGACAGGTAAGTCTCATATAGAAATTCTCTTACTCCATCAAGAAAACATGGCCATCTTGATTAGATAGGTCAGATTTCTTCTTGAAAGCCCCAGGAGGTCGTAAAGATTTATTTTCGCCAGGAAGCTTTTGTGCCCATGGCCACAGATGCACCTTAGTACGTAAAAGATGGACAAGGGAATTGGGTTGAACATTTTGTTCAGCAAGAGACTTTTCATCCTCAAGTTCCTTCCCCATATAAAACATCTTCACTGCTTCTGTTTCCTTAAAATCTGCAACACAATTGTAGCAAATGAGCTCTAAGATTTGCAAGTGAATAGTACAGCATGTTCTCCAAATAGAATCCATGTCATAATGGGGTAGACAAAAAATGAAAGGAAAACAAACAACCTAGCTTTCTAGAAGCCTTGGCTTTTAAAGAAGAGACAGATTCCTCTCTGCCGACGGTTAGCAGTGATCCTTTACCCCCCAGACTCTTAACAACAATTGTCATGGAACCTTGGGTGGGTAAAATTTTTTGCTGCTTTATGGCTAGCTCATTGTCATGTGGATACCACAGAGCTTTGGGCCGGTGAAAATTTGCTCTCTCTTTACTGCAATGAGTTAAATCAAAACTTTTTAACATAAACCACTAAAAAAATGTATTTAAAAAATATATCCAGTGGCAACATTGAGACCACACACGAATGTAACAATGAAGCGTACAAATACAATAAGATGTAAAAATTCAAATGACTCACTTACTTGCTCAATTTGATCTTCATCGTCTGCAATTTAATCGCTGGTGCCGAATGGAAAACTCTCAAACTGTGTACGGTAGATTTCTTAGCATTTCCTTGCAGTTTCTGAGCGCTTTTCCCATTCATATAGAATTTGTCATTAGAAATATTGAATTGCCACCCAGAATTTGATCCACAGCCTTCTTGAAAGGATCCGTCCTTGGATTTTGAAGATCGAGATACAATCCTAGATCCAGCATGAAGTTGAAGATATTTTCTTTCCTTATTGTTCGGAACTTCAAAGATCATTTGCTCATCTTGAAGATCAAATATTAGTTTAGACCTGCTCAAATCTTTATCTGACTCCCATATTATGCTATCTAACCATGACTCATCCCACATATCCCTATCTTGCAATGCAAGTCCACTCAAGCGCCCACGAGCGTCACTATTAAGCTGCTTTAAATTCTCCCGTCCAGCATCGCCATTTTCCCTATAATGATCCTCATCCCACTGAGATTCTAATCTAAGGAGTTGTGGATGATGTCTACTTTTGTTAGTGGACTCATTTGTAGACTGGGAACCTCTTGAGCCAAAAGACTCCAACGGATTTACAAAAAAAGGCTCGAGCATGTTGTTATTGTCCCCTTGAGTTTGCCCTCCAGAGTTCATCACATTTAAGCTTTCTTGTTCAGTCACTGAATTTGAAGCCCTCACCTGTACCATTATACCTGCTGACTCAAGTCCAGATTTGAAGCCCTCACAACAATTAGCACTAAATTGAGGAGAAATTTCCCAGAGTATTAGATGTTCCCATTCTTGCTGGTCTAGAGGGAAAACTTCCATTGTTAATTGAGACTGACAGAGAGATGAATTATCGTCTTTTAAGTCCTGCTTCAACAGTTCACCCATGATACATGAATCCCTTCCTAGCTTGGTAAACTCTCTCGATTCTGATGTAGTATCCCTTACTATGCCAGATTTTACCAGCTGTGAACGCTCTCTGATTGGTAAGGGAACATCCAGCTGAATTTGATCAGTTTTTTTCCCATGAGTGTCAATCCTACCATGGCTCTTCAGGAGTACCTCCTCATCGTCTTCGATAAGCTCAGAAATATCCATAGATATGTATTTGTCTGTACCAAAGAAGGCTATGATGTAAGAGTCTCATATGATAATTGTTTTCATAGAACTTTCTCAGCTATTCTAGTTACATTAAAAGAAGTGATGAATTACAAACAGAAAAGAACAATGCAGAGAGATAACGAGAGAAACAGAGAAAATAATGTATATCATTTCAGAAGCACCAAATATACATATCTACTAAATTCTTGCCAAGAAAAGACAGAGCCACATACAAAAAACTTCTCATGCTTTCGACACCTAATGGCTTTTAGAATTGAACGGGAGATACTGAAAATCTTGAGAAATCATTGTTGTTGTAGATTTTAACATCCCAATGGAAAGCACAAAAAATTCAAAGGCTTTTGAGAATAAACAAAATTAGGAAGCCGTTGCAGATCACATACCTCTATAAGTGATACATCTAATTTCTCTCTTCTGCCGTTTCTTCTGTGGCTCTTGTATAGCAAATATCTCAGAGAATTGTAAGATGACCATACCATCATCTTCAAGATATAACGTAGGCAGCGGGGTGACACGTTTCTCATCCAAAGTAGCTTCTGATAATCCAACCACCAACTCCTGAACGTTTCAATGAGATCACTAACAGAACAAAATCATTCCACAACAAAAAAAGATGTTATCTGAGACACCGAAATCATTCTTGCTGACCTCCTGGACATCTCCTGTGTCCATCTGATTCTTATTTCCCAAGATGCTAGCCTCCTTTTCATGCTTTACGGGCTTTTCCTCCTTCAAGACAACTGCGAAAATAATGTTTAGTGTCTCATAATCACTAACACAAAAGGAATCTAAGAAAAGTTCCAAGAGTTCTGATCTCTAGTATTTATGACGCACTGGACTCCAACTTAACAAGAGATTATTTTCCCGAGCTAAACAAGTATAAGTGTTGAGAAAACTAAACCAATCTGAGATTAATGAAATGACAAAACAAAAGTAGAGAATAGAGTGTGCTAATCGTTTTGTTCAAGAAACGGAAATTTCAAAAGCAAACCTGGTTCCCTCTCTTCTGAATCAAAAGATTTCTCAACTGGTACATGTTCCTTCTCTTGTCCTCCTTGTTCATCATAATCTTCGTCGTCAAACACAGAAGCTCTGGAATTTAAACCACTCAAAGCAAATGCAGCTGATAAGTACTCTCTTTTTGGTAGTAGGTGATCTTCCTCAGTAACTACTTGAAGCTCAGGCCCATCATACTCTTCATCATTGCTCCCATAATCTACACGACATATCATCACAAGTCAGTGAAGCTGATGACCGGGAATTGGTAGTGGCAAATAGTTTCAGTTTGTAACTGCTATGGGTGGGACTTGTTGCGTATATCAAAATCTCAAACATAAAAACCTTCTATTTAATTAACTCAAAACGCTGAGCAATAAATTATCCCACAATAAGTAGATTATGACTAGAGCAAAACTAGGAGAATGCAATACACTAATGAAGAAACCATGTAAGAAACTGCAAATATAACCTGCGGAAGTCTCGTTGTCGTTGGACTCAGACATAATAAAACCCTCGAATGCAAAGAGTGGCGTGACAATTTTGCTTCCCAAATAGCAAAGGAACTACTGAAAAGAATCAGGAGCAAGAACAAATCCACGACTCAACGAAAACCTACAAGGGAAACATACCACCATCAAATTTTCCGGTACAATTAGGGAATAACAACGTTCATACCCAAGTACCAATTTTCGTCAAATTTTGTTGTTTAGTAAGGAACCAAGAACAAAACCCTCGTTGATATCTAACCGAGACGACGACATTCAACGTTATGTGGGATTGGCGGTTTCCTAATTGAGAGTATGTACACATTTAGCCGGAGGAAGTGAAGCGGAGCTCAATCGGGTGATTGGAAGATACAACGGAAAGAAGAAATCGTCTGAGGGATCAAAGAGGCGGGTATTAACATCGGAGTGGTAATTTATAGGGAAAAGTTTATAACCCGCCCCGATTCTGATTTAGTTGTCCCGGGTCCCATTTTTTTTTTTGCACTTCAAAGATTATGTTTATTAATGGTCCACAGAATACAGCCCAATAAAAGCCCATTTAGTTACATATCCCGGGTCCAATAAAGTAAATAATTAGTCAAAAATTATATAATTAAGTAATTAATAATTTTGATGGAAATTTGGCAAGACAAGTAAATAAATAAGAGTAAAAGTGATTTTCTCGCATATTACTCTTCTTCTAGATTTTGGCGCTTTTTTAAAATTTACGTTAGAAATACTAAATAAAACAAACAAAACCTATGCCCTGTTCGTTTTCCTGTCGCTGGATCCAGCGACAGCGACCAACGACCAGCGACAGCAACCAGCGACAACATATATTGTTCGATTGTCTGTCGCTGGACTCAGCGACCAATTACATCAACAATCGCTAATAATTGTCGTTGTGTTGTTCGTTTGACTGTCGCTATAAACAGTCGCTATATTTTTTTTTAAAATTAATTATTTTTGGTACTAATTTATATTTTAAAATCAAAATGTAAATCATATATATCATACACCATGAGAAAAATAAATTAATAGATTTATTTATTTTAGTTTTATCAAATTTAATTTGACTATAATTAGTTTATGTTATTTGAATTTAATTTATTTTAACTTAATTTAATAAGAATTATTTTAATTAAACTAGAACTCAAACCTTTCTTGATATCGCAGAGAAAAATATTATAAATTTATTTATATAATAATTTCTTTAAAACAAATCTAACTCCAAATGATGCATATTCTAAATTTCGTAGTTATTCAATAGTATATATATAACTAACCGGAAAAAATAACTGTAAATATTTTGACAGAAAATTACAATATAGGAAGGTTGCAATAAAAGACACAAGCGAGAAAAAACAACCATCAATATTTTTTACGGAAAGTTGCGATTAAAAGACACAACCGTTCAGAGTGCAAAAAGACATTTATTTTAAGTTTAATTTAATTTAATTCTGTTTAATTTAATTATTTTTAATTATTCTTTAATTTATATTTTTTGATCGCTAAATTGTTCGTTTGCATGTCGTTGGATCCAGCGACTAAAACCAGCGACTAATCGCTGAAATCAGCGACTGATCGCTAAAAATTTCAGCGACCAAAAATTGCGGTCGCTGGTCGCTGGCGATTGTCGTTACTTTTGATCGCTATGCAAACAAACAACTTTTGGTCGTTGTCGCTGGTTTCAGTCGTCAGCGACAGGCAAACGAACACAGACAAGCAAACGAACACAGGCAAACGAACAGGACCCTAATTTACCAAAATGAAACAAAATATAATTATCCATGTCCAAAAAGAAAAAGAAGAACAATAATTGTCATATGACAAAATTAAAGGATATACTTGTTACGGTGTATATTGTATAGTCTCTTTATTTCATTCTTATAGTAACAGACCCAAACCAAACCAAATCCTACGCAAAATTAGTCTATTTTTTTTATTTTATCTCGAACTTTGACATAAGCCGCTAGGAAATATATATTTTAATCACGAGGCGAGATAATTCGAATTAAAATGGACCCTCTCTAGTCTCTACTGCTTTTTTCAATGTCTTAGCCGTTTGAATATTTTTGAAAAAATAAAAGAAAATAGGTTTCTCATTTACGAAACTAACCTCTACAAGCCTACTTTATTACGTGAGAAAGCCCTTTCCAAATTCAAATTCGAACAGCGCCTCAAAGTACAAAACATAAAGATGCAATCTCAGCCGTCCATTTCATCTTCTTTCTTTTACATTCCTTTCTCCGTCCTGCTTCACTGCTCAAATCATGCGAATCTAGAAAGAGAGAGGGAGTGAGAGAGAAAGAGAGAGAGCGAACTCTTTAGAAGCTCGACAAATTTTGGATTTTGTTGCTCAATTTACTACACAGGTGAGATCTATTTCAGCCTTTAAACCCAACGAGCTTCTTAGCTTTAGCTATGGATTCCAAGTTTCTAAACTTATCATTTCTCGTGTGTCGATTTCATAAATTTTGAACTGGGTTTTGTTTCAGATTAGGGTAATACAATGTCAAAGGAGACCAAGCTTTCCCGTAGAGATTCAGACAATCACGATGACGAAATCGAGAATGTTCCTGAAAATCTCCGAGCTTCGCTTTTGTCTCTAACCAGCAACGATTCATTGAAGAATCCTAAACACGAGTGTGGAAGTAAGATTGATAGAACTCCGTCTAAGCCTAGAGCAAAGAACCCAGATCCAGCATTGCCTTTACGGACGCCTGATAAGTATCGATCCGCAGCGGCGTTTTCTAAGAATCGGTTTGGTTGGGGAGATAAGTGTGATTCTATCACTAATACAACGAACGCGGCTTTGTTGAATACGACTCCTAAAACTGGTAGAGTTGTTGGGAGAGCTTATTCGGAGACCAATTCGACTCAGAATACGCCTACTAAGAGTGTATCTAAGCCTCCAGGATCTTGTTACAGAGGGAAGTTAGATGGGACTGGAACTGTTAGAGCTGGTGGTTATGCCTCGTTGTATAAAGGTTTGTCTAGTTCTTCTGGACAAGTTTCAACAGTTGTTAACTCGGTCGAAGTTCCTCACTTTAGCCTTAAGGAAGATCCATCTTTCTGGATGGATCACAACGTACAGGTAGCAATTTGTTCCCATGGTTTACTTTTCGTTTCTTTTGGAGTCTTTGAATTGCTGTACTCTTCTCATTGTTCACTGTCCATTAGCTTAGCTGCACCAAGTTGTGTCTTTTAACAACTTGTTTTCGACTTTAAGAAGTTTCTGTTAGGCGGCACACATTGATGGTTACTGAATGAATTGCAGATTCTTATACGTGTACGACCACTTAATAGCATGGAGAGGAGTATAAATGGGTACAATAGGTGCTTAAAGCAAGAAAGTTCACAATGCGTAGCATGGATTGGACCACCAGAAACACGATTTCAGTTCGATCATGTGGCGTGTGAGACAATTGACCAGGTAAGACTCAGAACGAAATCAGAAAATTTGGTTTCCTTTTCTTCACATATGTGAAAGTATTTTTTTGCATCCTAAATTTGTAGGAAACCCTTTTTCGGGTAGCTGGTCTCCCCATGGTGGAAAATTGCTTGTCTGGCTACAACAGCTGTATATTTGCATATGGCCAGGTATATTACTCTGTGATTCTAGAGATAGATTATGAGAGTGATCTACTACCTCTGGGTCAGGCTCAAGCTAAAAACACTAGCAAGTTTATTTCTGTTAAGCCTTGCGTTTTCTGGTGACCATGGTAAAGCTGTTTTTTGTTTTGTGATAGAGCTGTAAAGATGTCCCAATTTAGGTAATTTGGTGAGGACACTTAATTCTAATATCATGTCCTCTTTAAGAAATTATTTGAAAATCCTGACAAGGTTACAATCAGATGGGATAGTTAAATTTTCAGAATAGGAGTTAGTGGGGATAGTTTCTTTCTTTGGCCTTATATTTCTTTCAGTTCCTAACTTGCAATAATTTGTTGGGATTGTGCAGACAGGAAGTGGAAAGACATATACAATGCTTGGAGAAGTCGGTGATTTAGAATTTAAACCAAGTCCCAACAGAGGAATGATGCCTCGGATATTTGAGTTTTTATTTGCAAGAATACAAGCTGTAATTCTCTTATGATATAGCTTTTACCATATCTATTACAGAGATATCTTAACCTTGCTAATTGCATCTTGCTTCATTGTTCTTGTTGCAGGAGGAAGAGAGCAGAAGAGACGAGAGACTTAAATACAATTGCAAATGCTCTTTCCTTGAGATTTACAATGAACAAATTACAGACCTTCTTGAACCGTCTTCAACAAATTTGCAGGTAACTTTTATATTCTTTTGTTGGTGAAAGTCCAAGTAGATGCGAAAGGCGTAGTTCTCTAATGTGTTTTCACTTTTTAGCTTCGAGAGGACATTAAGAGCGGTGTCTATGTGGAAAATCTCACTGAATGTGAAGTACAAAGTGTTCAAGACATCTTAGGGCTTATCACACAGGTTAGTATTGCCGTCTACCAAACAGTTTTGTCTTATGTTTAATGTTCCTGAGATCTTATCTGTTGTACAATAGGGTTCTTTGAATCGAAGAGTCGGAGCAACAAATATGAACAGAGAAAGCAGCCGATCACATAGTGTATTTACATGCGTGATTGAGAGCAGATGGGAAAAAGACTCAACAGCTAATATGCGTTTTGCAAGACTGAACTTGGTTGATCTCGCTGGATCAGAGAGGTAACTATAGTGCGTTTTGCTTGGTATTGCCGTAGAACCTCATCTAACATTGTGCATTCTGTAACAGGCAGAAAACTTCTGGCGCTGAGGGTGACCGCCTAAAAGAAGCTGCTAGTATCAATAAATCATTATCCACACTAGGGTAATCAAGGAATAGTTTATTCCCTGGCATAACTCAGTATCTCAACTAGCTGTTATGTTAAATTTGACTATTCGTTATTATTGATTGCAGACATGTAATTATGGTTCTTGTGGATGTGGCAAATGGTAAACCAAGGCATATTCCATATCGTGATTCCAGGCTGACATTTCTTCTTCAGGTTAAATCTAAATTCATTGGCTTTCTTCACTGAAGTTGATATCTATCGTTTTATAGCATTATAACGGTAATTATTTTATCTACAGGACTCACTGGGTGGCAATTCTAAAACAATGATTATTGCTAATGCCAGTCCTTCCGTCAGGTATTCTTTCAAAGCTAATTTGATCTAGTGTTACATTAACTCGTATAGTTAGTAAAAAACTTATCGCTTCTCTCGTTTATCACTGACAGTTGTGCAGCAGAGACGCTCAACACTCTTAAATTTGCTCAGAGAGCAAAGCTAATCCAGAACAATGTAAGTTTGCACTGTAATCCATATTGTAAGTTTTGAGGGAGATAAATCATGAATAACCTTTGGATAACTATTATGTATCAAATTATTTAGGCCGTGGTCAACGAAGATTCCAACGAGGATGTCCTGGAATTACGCCGTCAAATCCGACTTTTAAAGGCGTGTAACATTTTAAACTGCCGTTAGGTGCTCGTTATGTGAAGCTGTAATAACGCTAAGACAATTTTTTGTGTCTGCGGAACAGGAAGAGCTTTCCCTCCTCAAGCGCCAGAACATATCCAGGGCGTTGTCATTTGGATCAGCAACAGCCAACTTCGCAGAATCACAAGTCGATTCGCCATCAAGTGTAATGCATGAGACAGGACAACAGCAGGCTGGTAACTTGCTTGTGTATGAATCTGGAGGCTGTGTAAGGATGTCTAGAAAGCAGGTATATCAACTTGAGAAAGTATGTTAGGCTTTACTGAGGATTCATATGCCTCTGTCTTGGGATTCCACTAAAAATCTGTATATGTTTATATATCAGTTGAAATCTTTGGAGATAACACTTGCTGGCTCATTAAGACGAGAACATGTGGCTGATGCTTCAATTAAGAAGCTTGAAGCGGAGATAGAGCATCTAAACCGTTTGGTAATTCTTTTTCACCTACACTGTTCCCATTCCCACTTATGTTTCAGATATCGCCTGAATCCATTTATGATCATTTAACTTTAGGTTCGACAAAGGGAGGAAGATACTAGGAGCACAAAAATGATGCTCAGGTTTCGAGAAGACAAGATACAGAGGCTAGAATCACTTCTTGGCAACCATATATCTGCAGATTCTTTTTTGCTGGAAGAGAATAACGTGTTGTCAGAAGAGATTCAGCTGCTTCAAGCTAAAATTGATAAAAATCCTGAACTGACTCGCTTTGCCCTGGAAAACATAAGGCTACTGGATCAACTTAGAAGGTGATAAATCTTCAAAAACATGTGATGCCGACGTTAAAGATAATGTGTGCTTTTTTATATATAAAAAGTTTTGTTATTATGGTACTTGCAGATTTCAAGAGTTTTATGAGGAAGGTGAGAGAGAAATTCTACTGGGCGAAGTCTCAAATCTGCGAAACCAGGTACCTCTAGTTAGCACAACATCCTGGTATCGATTCATTCTTCTTTTCGATTGCAATACCATCCTTAACCTTAGCTATTGCTCATGCAGCTCTTCCAGTTTCTTGATGAAAACTCTGACTGGCAAAAACATGTTGATGATGGAATAGAGCCACAGGTTACATCTATTTACCTCTTTCTATATGTTAATATCTCTTAATATCCAGCAGGATTGTGCTTCATTGGTTGCTTGTCAATAATATCTTGTTGTATTTCGTATGGCACAGGGTGCATCACGTATGAGCAAAGAAAATTGTTCTCTACAGGAGGAGGTCGAGTCACTTTCTTTCTCTTGTTTCTTGTGCATCACGTATTTTCAATTTCATTTTCTTAACGTCTTTTCCATTGCAGTTAAAAAAGACCTGTTACGAGCTTGAGAAATGCAGAAGTAACCTTGGTTCTTGCCTGGAAGAGAATGCAAAGCTTAGTAGGTTAGCAAATCTGATTTGATGATTCTTGGGTTTTTCCTGGTATATGGCCAAATGAGTTCTCATTTTCCCCATACCCTGATGAGTCTTCTCGCCATTCTCCTGCAGAGAAATCAATGATCTACAAGCTATGGTCAGCGATATCAGAGCTTGCACACCTGATGAACATAGCAGTGTGAACAAACAAAAGGTTTGAACAATAAGTACAATGTGATTTACTAATCTGCCCAACCATCTGTTTTGTTGTTTCTGCAGGTTAACCTTGAGCGTTTCACTTAACAGTTGAATTTTGTAAAAAAATTGTAGGCGCTGTTGGGGACTCAAAATTTTGAGCCGCACGAAACACTTGCTTGTGAGCAGGCCAATTATGTCGAAGAAATCATCAAACTGCAGCTTGATCTGGACGTACAAAAAATTATACTTGATGAGGAAAGAACACTACGTGGTGATACAGAGGCACAAGCAGTTCGCTTAAAATTTGATATTGAAGTGTTGAAGGACCAACTACTTTTGATAAGCAAGCAGCAAAAAAATGTTTATAGCGAGCTGGGGGAGACAAAGTCTGCAGTTGCAGCTCTCGAATCGCAGAACATTATATTGATCCAAGAAGCAGTGGAGTTGAGGAGAATAAAGGAGAACTATTTTGAGCTTTTAAAAAAGCAAGAGCTTGATATCCCAGCAATGAAGTCCAAACAGTGCGATGAGTTCAAAGATAATCCTGCAGAGGACAGTGAAATTGATACAAAGTTTAAGAAGATGCAAGCATCTCTTGAAAAAGCTAAGAGATTGAACATGCTGTACAAGAGTGATATCGCTTCTAAGGCATGTGGAGATGAAGAAATGGATGAAGTTTGCAAGCAAGCTGAAGCTGCAACTGCTGAGGTGATTGTCTGTTTGCAGAATGAGCTTGAAGTTCTTCAGAAGGAGGTCAATGATTTCCAGTCAAAAGAAAACGTGACTGAAAAGCAGGTAGAGATTTTAGAAACTCAGATGGAGGAGCTGCAGGATAAATTACGAGACACGACCATGGATAATGAGCAGTTGCAAGAACAGCTCAGAGGCAAAGACATGGAATTACTGATCATATCAAATGAAATGGAACTTCTCACATCTGAGCTTGAAGAAATTCTGCTGAATGGGAATGAAGGCCTTACAGATGCGTGTTACCAGGCTGATCTTATTTCGGGTTCCTTACCAGATAAAAGGATATGGATATCTGAACAGGTTGGAGGATTAATAAGAACACTTTCTGAGAGGGAATTAATGATTGAAGATCTTGAAAGCTGTTTGGAGGATGCCAATAAAAAGCGATGTGATATAGAATCCATGTTGAAGTCTCTTAAAGGGGCAGCAATAGTAATGAATGAAGCGCACCAGAGAGAGTTCGAGGAAAAGGAGACAGATGTTCTCCTCCTGAAATCGCAGTTGTGCACAAAAACAGAGACAATATTAAGGCTTCAAGAGAAGCTGAAGATGGCTGAAAGGTTGATTTATGAAGCATCAGATTGTGCAACAGCTTCTCTAATAATTGTCAACCGATATTCTGAGGTAACCGAATCCCATACTTTTGAGTTGAAGCAAAAGGATTTTCAGGTTGCGGAATCTACTGGAACAATTCTTTCTCTGAAGCAACAAGTACAAGATTTGGAAGCTACCTGTAAGGAATTTAGAAGCAAACTTCTAGAAGAAGAAAAGAATGCTTCTGCTATGGAACAAAAGCTTGAAGAAATTGAGGAGACTAGCATTTCAGCGATGAAAGAGAAGCTTTCTGAGCTCAAGGGTGGCGTATCTGATCTGAGATCATGCATTACCATGTGTCAAGAGCATGACAAATACACTGAGGCAGAGAATTCACTAAGTTCTCCAGCCCACTGTAGTGAAGGACAGGTGGGCTAAAACTTTTTTTATATTAACGATCATGCCTTGTTATGTATAGTAATGTTTTAGTCCTTTACTGAAAAAAATTCCATACAGGAACCTGGAAGGAATGTAGTTGTCTCCTCTTGCATAGAGAAGACTCCAAACAACAATCATACAGAGTCCATGAGATTGAGCAGTAAGGTGTCTAGTGAGAGAGGTAAAGTGATAATACTGCTAAAGCAAGAAATGGAATCTGCACTTGCAAGCTTGAAGGAGGTTCAAGTTGAAATGGCCAATCTCAAGGGTGAGAAGGAAGAGCTAAAGGCATCTGAGAAAAGAAGCTTAAGCAACTTGAACGATCTTGCTGCACAGATTTGCAACCTTAATACTGTGATGAGTAATATGGAAGAACAATATGAGCACAAGATGGAAGTCACAGATCATAAACTTAAGGCAAGTAACTCGTTATTCTTGTCCCTTTCAAATTACTGGATTTAAAATTATGATACGTTATTAAAAATCACTAGATTAACTGCACAAAACTGAGATGGCTCGCATACTTTGTACATTTGCTATCTTCATTACATCTTTTATGGGAGGGAGGGTTTCACCTATTCTTTACATCTCTCTCAGATGCTATAAATTTTCTCTCTTTTTTTTTCTGAAATTATTATGCTATTTTACAGACTTTGGAGCATGAAATAGCTAAGATGAAGATAGAGGCTGACCAAGAATATGTAGAAAACTTGTGTATTCTTAAAAAATTTGAGGAGGCTCAAGGGACTATTAGAGAAGCAGATATCACAGTCAATGAGCTCGTAATAGCGAACGAAAAGATGAGATTTGACCTGGAGAAGCAGAAGAAAAGAGGAATCAGCTTGGTTGGAGAGAAAAAAGCCTTAGTTGAAAAGCTGCAGGAGCTGGAATCCATAAATGTCAAAGAAAATGAGAAACTTGCGTACCTTGAGAAGCTATTCGAGTCAAGTTTGATGGGAATAGGAAATCTTGTCGAAGAGCTGGCCACTGTTGTCAGAAAATTACAGGATGAATCATCTGTGGCCTTGACTGGCATGGCCAAAGATTTATCTGAGTTAAAGTCTTGGGTTTCAGAAACAAACTCAGCTAGATTATTCCTTGAGGATATCTGGTCAGAAATAATCATGAAGGATTGTGCTATCTCAGTTCTGCACCTATGCCATATGGGGATTTTGTTGGAAACAGTTACAGGGATCAATACCGAAAATGGTTTGCTTCAACGTGGTCTGTGTGTATCAAACTCTTCCATAGCCGGATTAAGAGATAATAATCTAAGGTTAAGAAGGGAGCTAGAAATGTTTGCAAATCTGAAGGGTAAACTACTGACTGATATAAAGAATGGTTTTGAAAGAATTTCAAGAAATGAAGAAGCAACTAATCTACTTACTACAAAATTAAGCAGTTTTGATCAGAAAATTTCAGGGTTACAGTACCAGGAGGACCTGATGTTGCAAAGATCTAACAGCATGGGATCTCAGCTTGATATTTTGCTGAAAGAAATAGATTTGAGCAACGGGGACCTTGCAGAAACTCTGTTGGAGCAAGAACGGCATTTGAATCAGAAAAATGATTTCTTTGACACTGAAGTTCAGCTTTATTTAATGGACCTTTGCTCAAAGGATGTTGAGTTGCTTGTTCTGGCGCAAACAGCAAAAGAATATTCTTCTTGTCTAGCAGTTGTGGATAGAGAGCTTCTTGATCATCATGTCATCGTTGAGGATCTTAAAGAGAAACTTATTGTTTCCCAGGTGGAGGGTGAGCTCAAAGACCAATGTCTGGTAGATAACAAACTGGAGACCGTTTCAGTGAAAGAAGAGCTGACTGAAGCACAGAGTAAAATCAAGGTTCTCTCATCGGATCTTGATCGCAGTGTGCAAAAAATCGCCGAAATAGACGAAGTAAACAAGGATTTTGGAGAAAGAGTCATCTTCTTGGAGTCTAGCATCACTGGCCTACAGCAAGAACTGGCGATGAAAGCTTCTGAACTTTACAGTCTCGAACACTCCCGGTCAGTAACTGCAGAAGAATTGGATATCAAAGAAAGGGATGTCCAAGTTTATGCTGACATTGTCAGTTCGTTGAAGAAGGAAAACGTATCCCTTAAGAACAAGTTCATACATTTTGGTGAAGATCAATTTAAAGCACTAGATGTCACGAGGTTAAGCATTGCCAAATGCTCACATCTAACTGAAGATAGCAAGAAACTGGAGAAACTAACCAGAGATGGTATGGCTATTTCTGATAAAATGTTGCAACTGATATGTGAAAACGTCGATAAGGCTTCAGTATTCGCAGACACTGTTCAATCTTTGCAGATTGATGTACAAGAGTTGTTGTCTGAGAATCTGAATCTCCACGATGAGCTTTTGAGAAAGGATGATGTTCTAAAGGGGTTGTCTTTTGACCTCAGCCTACTACAAGAATCTGCTTCCAATTCCAGGGACAAGAAAGATGAAACAAAGGAAATCATGGTTCATGTTGAAGCTTTAGAAAAGACACTAGCTTTGAAAACCTTTGAACTAGAAGATGCTGTTTCTCACGCCCAAATGCTTGAAGTTCGACTGCAAGAGAGCAAAGAAATAACCCGCAACCTTGAAGTGGATACTGAAAAGGCAAGGAAGTGCCAAGAAAAGCTGTCAGCGGAAAATAAAGACATTAGAGCGGAAGCTGAAGATCTCTTGGCAGAAAAATGCTCCCTAGAGGAGGAAATGATCCAGACAAAGAAAGTATCAGAGAGCATGGAGATGGAGCTCTTTAATCTAAGAAATGCTCTCGGACAATTGAATGATACAGTTGCGTTTACCCAGAGAAAACTAAATGATGCCATCGATGAGAGGGATAATCTCCAAGATGAGGTTTTGAATCTGAAAGAAGAATTCGGGAAGATGAAATCTGAGGCTAAAGAAATGGAAGCTAGGTACATAGAAGCTCAACAGGTAGACAACAACACAATTAGATTTGACAAGACACGTCCATTTTCTCAGTCCTTTTTGCAATACTTACTTAAAATTTGTTTATCTTCTTCTCACAGATTGCTGAATCAAGAAAGACATATGCCGACGAGAGAGAAGAAGAAGTGAAGCTATTAGAAGGATCAGTTGAGGAACTTGAGTATACTATCAACGTACTAGAAAACAAGGTTAAAACTAATCATTTTTTACTATGTAACAGCTTATTTTAATCGATGTGCTTAATTGTCTGACGGAGGCGTATTTCAATAGGTTAACGTTGTCAAAGATGAAGCTGAAAGACAGCGTCTGCAAAGGGAGGAGCTGGAAATGGAGCTTCATACCATACGCCAGCAGATGGAAAGTGCAAGAAATGCTGATGAGGAAATGAAAAGGTTAGAAAAAATTAAGCACCTTAAATAGGTATATGTTTCAAGCAACTCATATCCTTTTTTTGTGTGGTCAAAGAATTTTAGATGAAAAGCATATGGATCTTGCGCAAGCTAAGAAGCATATAGAAGCGCTGGAGAGAAATACGGCTGACCAAAAGACCGAGGTAACAATATTTGTTATTTTGAACAGAGATGGATCCTTAATGACAGTTTCAAAAAAATTGATGGTATATGTATGTTTACTCTGCAACAGATTACTCAACTCAGTGAGCATATATCGGAATTAAATTTGCATGCAGAGGCTCAGGCTAGTGAATACATGCATAAGGTAAAGATAGTTTTTAATTGATTGACTACCCTTAAAAGTTTATCAAAAGACTTACTAAGAGTGATCCATTGCAAACAGTTCAAGGAGTTGGAAGCAATGGCTGAGCAAGTAAAGCCAGAAATCCATGTTTCTCAAGCTATAGATTCTTCGTTGAGTAAAGGTTCAGGGAAACCTCGGGGTTCTGGCTCTCCTTTCAGATGCATAGGGTTGGGAATTACACAACAAATGAGATCTGAGAAGGACGAGGAGCTTGCTGCTGCAAGGCTACGAATTGAGGAGCTTGAAACTGTAGTTTCAACCCGGCAGAAAGAGGTAACTAATCGAAAATGTTATCTATATGCTATATTGAAACGTTTGGCATCCATTTGGTATTTTCTTTTCTAACCTCGTATTTCTGCTCCCCAGATATTTTTATTGAATTCAAAACTCGCCAAGGTGGATAGCATGACACATGATATTAATCGAGTTTTGCTGGGAGTCAAACAGAATGTGACAAATTGTGCGGTAAGTAGTTATTTAACTTTTCTTTTTCTTGACATGTTGTGTAGCTTTTACATGTTTTCTGCTTCTGTAATGAAAAATAAAGATCTATCTTTAATCTCTGTGGAACCTGGTTACATTAGTCATTGTCTTGTCACTTGCTGTATAAACCAGTAAATGGTAAATGAAAGTCAATGACCTTTTTTCCTTCTTTCGCTTTTTTTTTCAGTCATTCTTGGATAGTCAACAAGTATTGAAGATAGCAGAGATGCTTCAACATAATAGTTCAGATTCACGAGAAAGGGTAATTTTCTTTGGATAGAACTGCAGGAAGAAATATTAATAAGTAAGTGGTAATAATCAAACGTATCTTGCCTGAAATTTTATGTAAATAGGATCTTGAAGTCTCTCATCTCAAGCAGCAACTCAATGAATACAATGAGAAAAGGCAAGGGTAAGCAAGTGTTGCACTCTGTCAAACCTTCAATAGCAGAAAATATGGGTTTTGGCCAATTCGAGATGTTTGACCATAAGTTCGCTTACAATATCTCGATGCAGATGGATAGAGGAAATCGAAGGAAAGCAGACAGAATTAGTTACTGCGCAGATAAAACTCGAGGAACATCGGCAGTATCAGCAGCTGCTTAAGAAAGAGAATGAATTACTAAAGGTTAAAATAGGCACCGTTTTTTTATTTTAGTGTTACGCATTATACAAAAGTCGTGACAGACCATATCTTAATCTTCTTACTTTCAACAGAAGGAGAATTTTAGTCATAAAATAAAAGTGATGGAACTTGAAGGAGAAGTGAAGAAGCTATCGTCTCATCAAAACCCTGAGTGGAGAACTCGTGATCAAGCTCGAATCAAGGCAAGAAATCTCTAACTTCTCTGTGTATTTATTTAATTACTCTTTTTTATTCTGATACTTATTTTCTTTGGTGTCATATGCAACAGGAAGAAAACAATGTGTTGAAACTTCAGCTAGATGAGCTCAATTTGAAGTTACGGAGAGCAGATGTGAGTGTTTCTCGTGCCAAAGAAGAGCTTGCTTTTTACCGAGCATCTTCTGTAAAGAACCCGCATTCAAATTTTGACAAGACGCATCAGTTAAGTACCAAACTGAAGGAAACCGAAGAGGATAGAATGCAGCTTGCTCAGGAGCTATTAAGTCTCTGCACCAGTATCCTAAAGGTAAGAGGAACAGTCATAGTTTTTCACTGTAAATAAACTCCAAAACGTACGTCAACATAATAGAATTCTAAACATCTTTTTGTGGACTGAAATTTCCCTCAGGCAGCAGGTGTAACAGGAGAAGACTTTACAGACATAAACCCTGAAGTTGCTGAAGAGGCACTTGAACAGCTCAAGACAAAACTTGGTTTACTTGAAAGTGAAGTACACCACTTTAGGTTAAAGGTAAGAAGATATAGTTCCATTTGAAGCTTCAATCCCTGTAGCTTATCCCAAAATAAGTATTAAGAGATGATTGAAAAAAATCATGATGCAGGGAAAAGCAAAGAGCAGAAGAAGTAGGAATCCTGAGAGAAAGATGCCTTCAATGCCTTCTCCTCGAAGATCATGGAGTCAGAGTCCAAGAAGTATGTCTCAGGTTCCTTTTTTCTCTTCTTTAGACAGGTGAAAGAACGGTATGTTTGTATGAGAACAATCAGTCAGTGTATATTTATGAATGTTTCATGTAACTGTTATGCGTGATTAGTAAATAATTTTTATAAACAATTCAACGAAACATATATTACGAGCACTTCTTCTTCTTCTTCTTCAATTACTAACAAGAGTACAAATCAAAAGCCAGCATAACAAAAGGAAACATTCAGAAACAGAGCACAAATTCAACACGATGATGCAACCACGCAGGTCCTCCTTTAAACTATCGGAGAGGCTGATAGTTTAAAGAATGGAGTCTTGATTTTGAAACATTGTTGATTTGGGAACATCATGCCAATCCATCAACAATTTTTTTACTGCTAAGCTAATAAAAACTGTGGTGCTTAATTTCTTTTATTCGTTTTTTTCCCCTTAGATTATACACTTTGCTTAGGGATTTTTCCTTAGGAAAAAAAATAAATTCAATATAATAATCGAGTGTTTAAGTTAGATATAGTTATTAACATGTTTTTATCCAACAACGAAAAATCAAAACGGTGGCGCTATGATTTAGGATCGGGAGATCTTCTTGTTGGCGAAATAAAACAAATATTTACATTTTGATTTTGATTTTCTCTACAAAACAAATTAAATATATATATTTTGATTTTCTCTTCAAAATTTTATCAAACAAATTTCTCTACAAAGACAAATGTTAACCTTATGAATATACAAACAAAAGTAGGGTTTGTGTTTGGTGAAAAAGAGAGAGTAGAGAGACGATAGATCTCGTCCTTCAAGATGGTGCATTCGTATAGTTTAGAATTGTTCCCAATTCGTCATCCTCGTCCTCGTCCAAGATTTTACTCACCCTACACGAGGTATTATATATGTCTAGTAGTATTTTCATTTTTAAAATTTCTTTTATTGTGTTTTTGATTATTAATTATCCTTCCAATAATATTCTAGAACACTTGCTTCTCCTCCAAGCCACCCTTCACATTCAATCCCAAGGAGGAAGAATTGTTTTGAATTTCTCGAAGAAGTCTTCAAACTCGAATCAGTTTCAGAACAAATATCCAGAATTGACGAACGAATTCAGGAACTCGAAGTGAAGCAGATGAAAAGAGATGCAGGTAAAAATTTATATATTTTTTGATATCTCTATTTGATCAATTCTTTCTATTGCATGAGAATCATGTCTATTTTTTTATTTTATTTTGCAGTCATTGCCAATGTGTCTAGGATGATAACGGAGTTACAAATGAGAACCATGGAGGAGCGTAGGAATATCGACGAGGATGAGAGGATTACCACCGAGGTACTTAGGAATATGGAAGCGATGAGAAAATAAGTCTAACAACTGATTTTACATCAATAGACTGTTTCTTATACTAGCTACATTGGTATATATATATTAATGATTACTTTTGCTATTTTATATAGGTCATTATTAATGGAGACTCAACTCCTGAACAAGATGTGAGGATCAAACAAGGGTTTAAACCGGATTTATGTTTTTTTTACTTGATCAAGTTTTATTTAAGAAAAAAAATAGTGATTTGCATTAATTTTATCATATGCAATTTTTCAGTTATGAAAAAATAAAGAAAGATTCGTTTAGAGTAATTCAGATTATTAGAGACAAAAAGCACAAAAGCTCAAAAAAGACAAAGTTGGACGGAAAAATCTATATATGATTAAAGCAACGAAAAACAAAGAAAAAATCAAACACACACATTGTGTAATTTTTTGTGTATATGGAAGAATAAAGTGAGGCGATCGGAATGAACATCATTGATCATGCTTTCTCAAATTCTTCTCTGATCCTAAAACCAATAAAATGTTGTGTTAACTTATAAATATCATCCATCAGTTTTTACATTGTAGTGTATCGTCTCTAGTAGAGTTCAGCAGTGATCATGATCATCACTAATAGTTATGGCGTTCAATTTTCGTTTTCTCTAAATGTTTTTAAGAATTATCGAAGGAAACAAATATATACATTAAATGCTTCTTTAAAATATATAAACTCTGTTTAGAATTTCAGTATTGAAATCTAAATTATAGTTTGTTTAGATTTTACTAAAGATCCTAGTACTCCAATAAATACAATCTTTGTATTTTTAAATAACACTGATATTATTGATCTTATCCCTATCATTAAATTCAACGACAAAAGTAAACTTTGTTGCAAAAGAGAAGAAGACTATAATAGAGAGACGACAGATCTCGTTCTCAAGATGGTGCACTCGCATTACACATTTGAAATCCGACAGGCCCGTTCACATTTATTCTTAATTCGTCATCCTCGTCCAGGATACTTTAAGAAGAGGTAATTTCTAGGTTTTTAATGTGTTTTTTCCACTCTGATTTAAAATCCTTTCTTCTCTCCCAAGCTTCCCTTTGCTTTCAATCCCCAGGAGCTGGAAGGATTGTAATGAGTTCGAGCAAGAAATCTCAAAAATCGAATCATTTCCGGAAATAATATCCAGAATTGATGAATATGTTGCACAACTTAAGGAGGAGGTGGCCTATCTAAAGATAGGTATTTATTCAGAGTATCTATTTGATCATTCTTTCTATTTTATTCTCCTTTTTTATCTTTATGTGTTTCATATTCGTGTAGCCAAGGCGATTGTCGAAGAGAGGGCTAGGATTCGCTCCATAAAAAGAGCGGAGGCGCGTAAGGTTTTAGAAAAGTAAGTTTAACAATTGACGACTTTTTAGAGAAATTTTTAATGATATTGACGACTTAGATGATTAATTATGATCATTATCAACCGTTTAATGATTACTTTTACTTTAATAGTTTAAGGCAAACTCTACTCGGGGAGATGAGGAAGAGGAAGGCTGACGAGGATCTATGAGAACTGATGATCACATAAACTTCATGCTACATGCAATAAACGCGGTTAATTGGGTTTTGTTTTTTCTTCAACATCAACCCGACCTAGCTAGGGTATTATCTATATATATGGGACATCTTATCATCTGATCTGCATGTACCTATTTTTATTATTATAAATGCTTCATATATTAAGAAGAAAAGTTGTAGGCTTGTAGCAACCGATTCATAGTGGAAAATCCTTTTTTTTTTTTTTATGAAAATCAGATCGGCCGCAAAAACAACTTTCACCATGCACGAAGCTAGAAACTGCATTGATGTACCGTGTACGCTGTTTTTAATATAAAATAATTGCAGTTTTATTAGTTAGGCTACAAATATGAAATCAGGAGAAATATACCAATTAATGTACGTCCTAATTGCTTGGTATGTTACATAACCTTAAGTTGTATAATATTTATTAATTTATTTTATACTGGAGTTGATAGCTTTAAAAGTTGAGAGCAAAGTAACTTGAGACCATTTTAGAGTTAGCAAAGTAATGGAGAAAATAAGAAAAATCACACGCATGCAGCATGATGTATAATTATTGGAAACATGTATTTCCAAGAAAGTAATCAGTTCTCTGTACGCCTGAATTCGATTTTCATAAAGCTCACTTCCTTGGATTGCTAGAGCAAACATTTATATTGATATCTGCGTTAACATCATAACATGTGGGTTTTTAGTAATTCTCAACAGTATGGGTATTTTTGCTCTCTCTAGAGAGGGTAAATTTGTGATTCCATCTGCAAATTATTCCTCCTATATATATATAGAACGTGATGAATCAAATTTCTTAAGTTGCAAGCCATGACTAATCTTGATGAGTTTCTTGAAGAGCTAAGTTCTATTGAATCACATTCTCAGAAAATCGTGAAGATAGATGAGCATTTAAAAAAGTTGGATGAAGAGACGAAAGAAGATGAAGATGAAGATGCGGCGAAGATAATTCAAGATCGGAGTACCGCGAGAGAAGCAGGTTAATTTCTTCTCCTTCACCTTGTAATTTAAAGTTGTTCCTCTCTCATTCTCAAATCTTGTTGGGTCTTGGAAACGCAGAAATTGCTCTACTTATGGATCTCCGTCAGAACTTTCTTCCACCACCATCGATGTCATCCTCCTCTCTTCAACCACCGTCATCGTCAACTCTCGCACCATCGTCATCATCCTCTCTTCAACCACCCGCACCGTTGATAGACTTCTTTCGGTCATCAGTGTCATACTCTCATCAACCACCGTCATCTTCAACTCTCGCAACATCATCGTCACCGTCTCTTCAACCACCGTCGATGTCATCCTCCTCTCTTCAACCACCCGCATCTTTGAGGGAATTCTTTACGTCGTCAGTGTCATACTCTCATCAGCCATCTTCATCTTCAACTCTCGCAACATCTTCGTTCTTTCCGTCGTCAATGCCATACTCTGTTCGACCTCCCGATTCGTCTGATCGACCATCTTTGAGGGAATTCTTTCCGTCGTCACCATCATCCTCTATTCAGCCACCCGAATCATCATCATCTAAGCGAGCACGGCTTAGTAACATCTTTCCGTCACCTTTATCCTCCTCTCCGTCACCGTTTGTTAACCCGTTTCTCCGTCCGCAGGCCCAAGAACCAACAATACCAAATTTCATAAACCCAATACCACAGATCTCTCCAGGCCTACCTGCTCTATTCCCAAACCCTAACCCTAATCCTAACCCTAACCCAATCCCAAACCCAATCCGAAACCCAGACTTGGTGTGGACAAATAGGCTTCAACTAGTGTTTGATGACGCAGTTGTCAGACTTGGGGGATTATTCAGTATGCAACTTTATAATTTTTTTATTTATTTTGTTTATTCTTTCAACTCCTAACTATTTTCCTAATTTTTTTTTTTTTTTTCAGGTGCAACACCCAAAGC
>Ga0041059_1000474_pt1 | contig 30376 bp, 26 predicted proteins | sample AraColnosormetaG_FD_56232 | JGI IMG/M metagenome (GOLD analysis project Ga0041059, IMG submission 56232) | Arabidopsis roots microbial communities from North Carolina, USA - Col MF nosort | ecosystem: Host-associated > Plants > Roots > Unclassified | place: USA: North Carolina | collected...
TATATATATATATATATATATATATATATATTTCGATATTTAGTTTCAATATCAGTATAGATCTACTCTAGTTATGACAGCAAACTGTTGTGATTGCACTTGTTAAAATTAAGAAAAGATAAAAGCGACTCTTGAGCATCAAGTAAGGACAATTAACATCCTCGACAAGCAAAACAACGACCAAGTCAATATAATCATAGCTAAATTCTAATTGTATCACCTAACAAAACAAAAACGTTTTATTGTATTTTTATGAGTTTTGAAAATTACGGCTATAGCGTGAAAGGTGAGACGTTTGTCTTTAGTCTTTACATGTCAATTTACGAAATGACGACTGAAATCAAATTATTCTACGTGTTTTGATGTGCATGGCGTTTAGCTTATTGTTTTTTTCGATATGCGATAATAGTTTTAAGTCTACCAGTTTTATATAATAAAATGGCTATTATATTTATATCTACTGTATATGATATTTACACCAATTTTAGCAACATGCTTCTTGACTCCGACTATAAGTAATTGAGATGGACCCAAAACAATTATAATAGTGAGGCCCATACAAGGCCCAAAGTGAACTGAATAACTAAGATACAGTTATCTCCGCGCCAACACAAAACGACGGTAAATTACTACTTGCCTGAGAAAATTTTGCCCCCTTTTGCTTCAATTTGTTGTTTCCTTAAACCCTTCAAAGCAAAATTAGGGTTTCTCTTGGTTTTCGCAAATTAGGGATTTTTTCTCTCGTTCTCATGAAAAGATGAGTTTGATTTCCAAATCCTTGGCAAGAATTGAATGTTCGCCATTTTTTTATCCAAGAGCTTCAGAAATCACTACCGGAAAACGGATAACCTCTCCGCAAATCCGTTTATACACTGCGGCGGCCGTCGGCGGGAAAACTGGAAATGGAGAAAGGAAACAAAGAGCCAAAGCACCGGCGAAAACTCCGGAGGCAGTGACACCTGTGAAACCGCTGGAGATTGCGTCAGTCACGGCGACGACGGAGAATGAATTGCCTCGGCCTAATGAGATAGCTTACGAGAGTGAAGTAGCGAATTGGGTTAATCTGATTGGATTTGTTGATCAACCAGTTCAATTCGAAGCTTCTTCTGATGGCAAATTCTGGGCTGGTACTGTTATTTCCCAGAGGTCTGCTTCAGATTCCTCTGGTTTCTGGTACTCTCTCTAATCTATACTCAAAGATGAGATTTTTATTTGTAACTTTGTTTGTGATTCATATTTGAAAAGGTTTTGGATTTTGTTTTGTCAGGATTCCGATAATATTTGAAGGCGATTTAGCTAAAACCGCAGCTCGATATGTAAGCAAAGACGATCAAATTCATGTGTCTGGGAAGCTGTTTATAGATTCTCCTCCTCCAAATATGACTTATGCACAAGCCAATGTTCAGGTGTGAGCTTTAAATAGTATTTGATCAGTTTTATGATACTTGTGAGAAGAGTACTATGTTGATTTGATTATCCCTCGAGTATGTATGAAAAGTTCCAGAGAACCTTTGTAACTTTAGGTGGTTGCTACTTGCTTTACAACAGGTATTGGTCCAGAATCTTAACTTTATACAGCCTATGTCCCCGTCTCCGTCGCCATTTATGGTTATGTCATCATCTGAAAAGGAAGAAAGTGGTATCAAGAAGCAGCCTGGTATGTCTCATGTAACATTTCCAATGAACAATTTTCAATTGGCGCTTGTGTTAGGTCTGAGAAAGGCTCTTAGGGAGCTACTTTTTAATCTCTTGTGATGTATTTAATGAAAAATGTGTTTTCTTGTGAAATCTTTCTGGCATACATTTGTTTTCAATGCTCTGATTAATGGTTTGTTAAATGAGTCTCTAGCTAGAGCTAAGCAGGATATAGTCATTGATGAAGCTTCAGATTCTTGGAATCACCTCATTGAAAATCCTAAAGAATGGTGGGATCACCGGGAAAATAAAGTCAATGGATTGGTAAATGCCCCATGTGCTTAACTATTCATCCTTATCTCACTCGCAATCTTTTGATATGGTGTCTGCTAAATCTCTCTACTAGTTTTCTGACTTCTTGGTTTTTCTCCTACATAGGTAAAACCTAGGCATCCTGATTTCAAAAGCAAGGACAGTAGTTTTTCGCTGTGGCTCAATAAGGCTCCTAATTGGGTTTTGCCAAAACTCGAAGGACTCGAGTTCGATGTTCTAGTCCCTAAAGCCAGAGTTGTAAAACAACTTAAAGGTAAAGTTCCCAGTCATTTCCATGTTCCTATGCAACTATACAAAGAAAGTTGTTTACAGTTATGTGGCACTTGTTCAAGTATGTTTGTATAAACTGAAATCTGGGCTGATATGTGTAGGAGAAGAATCATGGAAGGACTTGGTTCAGAACCCAGATAAATGGTGGGACAATAGAATCGACAAGGTAGGATACCAATATCTTTTGCTCGGTTTTTCATCAATCTTTCCAAGAAACTGACCTATTGTCCCAATATCGTTTTTGTTTTGAAGAGAAATGCAAAAGCCCCTGATTTCAAGCACAAGGAGACAGGTGAAGCACTGTGGCTAAACGAGTCTCCTACTTGGGTATTACCGAAACTGCCACCAGTCAAGAAGAAACAAGAAAGTATTGTCTTTTAGCTTTAGAAACATTATCTCCATGTAAAGAGCTCCAAGTGTTTACAAAATTCATCATTTCTATTCAAAGTGGTCTTCAAAGTTCCGTTTGATTTTTGGTTAGTAGACTGAATACAGTAGCTACAAGTGTGGACGATTCCAAATGTCTCAGGTAAAGCAAGCATATTAGGTCTTAAAAGAACTTCTAGAAAGAGTGTTTCAATTTCACAAGCGCAACCAACAACGTTAACAAGCTCAACTTAAGAGAAAAAAGGACTAACTATTGTCTTACAAAGTAGAAAGATGACTAAATACTATTTACTGTAAAACTTAATAAAAGGCCTTTGACACTTCTCTCCTTATTCAGCTCAATTCACTGCAGCATGCTCTCTGTCTAGTACCTTCTTCCCTGTGGAAACTGAAACACAGGACCATCTCAGTAACAAATATGGGGAAAATGGGGTACTTTAATGCCTGATGAGGATATCAAAAAAGAAAGATGCAAGATTCATTATTGATCGAGATCTTACTTGGTCAGACCCGGGCTGGCCTGCTGGATTATTGTTGTTCCAGTCTCGATTCCTCTGATCTGCCTGTGGGAATGTCTGATTCTGCTCTTGTCCTGGTCCAGAATACCCCTGACCATAGCCAGGATTTCCAGCTCCAGGTGCAGGACCTAAGTTTCCAGCTCCAGATGCAGGACCAAAGTTTCCAGCTCCCTGTGGATTGTAATTCCTAGGTCCTCCTTGGTTGTAACCACCTTGTGGCCCTTGACTATAGTTCCCAGATCCACCTTGACCGTAACTGCTTTGTGTTCCTTGGTATGGAGGCACTGGAGATCCCTGGACTTGATTGTAACCTGCCTGATATGGAGGCACTGGAGATCCCTGGCCTTGATTGTAACCTGCCTGATATGGAGGTGGTGGAGATCTCGGGCCTTGGTTATAACCTCCTTGAAATGGTGGAGGCGCTTGAGTTCCCTGACCTTGTCCTGGAGTGGCATAGCCCTGTTGAGGACCATAGCTCCCTCCACCACCTTGCATTGGTGGTTGCTGACCATACTGTGTGTTTCTTTGGAAGTTTTGGGGACCACCACTTCCTCCTCCTGAACGGTCAAATCTAGGACGAGGTCTTGCTCTGCCACTCTGAATCGGTGGTGGCCTGTGTGTTATCACTCCATTCTCGTATTTATCTCCTGAAAACAAGAAACATAATTTTGTTGATAGAGTCCCAACAACAAATATCCAAAATAAGACCAGTTTGTAAAAAAAACCAGCTCACCTCCATACTCTTTGTTCTGGGGATCAATGTAGGAATCTGGCAAGATGAAAACCACTCCGGGTAGATCTGTTTACATATACCAATAACAGAGTCAATATCTGGTGAAAAAAGTTGAATTCAAAAGAAAACAAACATAAATGATTCGAACTATATACCCTTGAACTTTTCTGATTCTTGTTCAGTCATGATTGCTTGAAATCCTTGGTAAGTAGTTGTGCTACAAGCATACATCCTTTGCTTAGCCTCTTCCACGCTGACTCAACCATAAACACCAAAAATGAATCAATATAATCGTCTTAACCAATATCAATACCAGAAGAAGATACACAAAAATCAAAGCAGAGCTATATAACAGTGAATGGAACCCTAGCAATGGTAAAGTTCTCACATTTAAGTAACTTACTGAATGATTTTTGGACAATTTAGCCAAAAGCAACGAATCTAAGCAGTGACAAAAATTCATCTACTAACCTGATGCCAAGTCCTTGGGCGCAAGTTTCTTCATAAGCAGCGACCATTTCTTCTGGAGACTTAGGAGTTTCCTCTTTGGAGAAATCCATAGTGATAAGCCAGTGATTATAATCACATCCTTCGAACAACACAGTGTCTTCCGTGATCTCATCACCTTCTTTGTAAAGCTTGTACTGCCTCGTTGAAAACAGTCTCGCCGGTGCTCGAGTAGCTACTTCCGTCGAACGCCCTATAACGGATCTCTTTAACACCGCCGCCGACACAGAAGGGAAATCAGACGCTGGTGTGATCGAAGAGCTAATTGATCGGTTAACATAGGAAGTCGCAGTGAGTAAAGCTCGTCGGAGACGGTGAGATATCATAGCCATCGTTGCCAGAGAAATTATGAAGGAGTGGAGAGTATTCTGGAAAGCTTTGGAGAAATGAAATTAGGGTTTTTGTGTGGGTTTTACAATATCTAAATAAATAGTAAATTACTTTTTAAGTCCTTATTGTTTCAAATGTTTTTAGTTTCCGCCTAAAGTTTCAAATTTATCACTGGGCCAAAAAACTTAGGCCTTAGCTTTTTACTATACCGCTGTCGTTTTATAACTCTCTGTTTGTTTCTTCTTCTTCTCCCTCTCTATTTCCGGCGACTGTGAATTATGTGGTCGGCGACGTTATCTTTCCCTTCTTTTGTGGCTTCTTCATCTTCTCTACCTAATTACAGGAACCTTAGGTTTCCAAAGATTAAAGCTTCGCTCTTTAATTACCCTCTAGCGAGCAAAATCATGGTCAGAAGTAAGATTCAGATTATCTTTTGGTTTATATTTGAATTCGCTTCTAGCTGAGATTAGGACATGGTTCTGTTATTGTTCCAAAAGTAATTTATGATTCTGGTTTGATTGAAATTAGTTGATTTGAGTCAGGATTGTGACGGTAGTCATATGTGATAGCTCTAAGCTCTTGTAGCAATCATTAGTGAAGTTGAAGTTGGTTGTAACTTCAACTTGGTAATTACTCTACGGTTCTGATGTTTCTTCACTTTGAATTTGTAGATTTACCGTTTTCTACAAGTGAAGATTTTCTAAAGAGAGAGTTTTCAGCTTTTGGAGAGATAGCTGAAGGTATGTTTGCGGTTTCAATTTTACTCTGTTTTGTTGCTTTAAGGTTCAGTTTTATGGCATTGATATGTTCACTCTTATACTTCAAAACAGTTAAGCTTATCAAAGATGAGGCAATGAAGAGATCAAAAGGTTATGCTTTTATTCAATTCACGTCTCAAGATGATGCTTTTCTTGCCATAGAGACCATGGACCGTCGGGTAAAAGCTTCTTTCAATCACAAGTTTACATTTTTATGTCTTGAAATCAACCTAAATGTTTCCCATTCCTCTGTTGCAGATGTACAATGGCAGAATGATTTATATAGACATTGCGAAACCAGGTAAACGTGATTTCCAAGGACTGCCTAGGACTTCTGGTCCACCTGAGAAGTCGGATGAGCCAGAAGAAGCCGCTAATGATGAGGTTGCTGATTGCTGGTATTAGTTGTTAGTATCAAGCTCACCAAACTGTAACTGAACTTGTATAAATCAGATGTCAAATCATGCTTTCTTATTAGGAATATGATCAATGTGAAGAATGTTGTTTTACTGATAAGCAATTATTGACACGGTTCCAGTTACAGCTCTATCGGTTTCTACAACCACCATATTGTTGGAGACATTGGTCACTGCATTTGCAGGGATCTGTCCGGATTGAGCGAAAAACGAATGCTGGTAATGGTTTATCCGGTTAGGGAATACCAAAACAGGGGAAAAATCAGCGATCCATCGTGTTCCATTTGCGGAAACCATGGCCTTTCCGGTTGTTGATTTCAGCATCATCCCTTCTGCATTGTTTTGATCAATCACAACTTGATTAATATCATGAAACTCTCCTTCTAGCTTGACAATCGGGAAGTTGTTTTTGGCGGTACCGCTAAACATGTTGTTGACGATGTTTACACCGGAAATCTTCCCGTGTACCGATCTCAAGACGATGTTTGCATCTCCTAAGAACAAAGCATTGGTGACATGAACATGGACAGGGTCTTCTATGACTATACCTGTGTAATCAAGGTAACAATTATCTATCCTCGTTAAATGTGATTTCACTAGAATGCCAATGCCACCAAACCATGTAGCTTTATTGTAGCAATGCACACCCGTAACCATATTTGCACCACCATTCAAAGAGATACCGATACCAGCCGAGAAAATCACTACATCCGTAATGGCATTGTCGTTACTCGAGATATCGATTCCTGTCCCAGTAAATCCTCTTTCTTCTCTGTCTCCTCCTACCGTTGAATGTTGCCCCAAGAAGGAGTTTGAAATGTATGTCTCATGACCTCCTTGGACTTTAATCCCTTGCGTTGTGAAATGGAGGAAATAACAATTGGTTATACGGATACGAGCTGAGTCAATCACCAAAATACCACCTCCTCGGAATCTTGAGTCGAAGAGAACATCTTGGAAGGTCACATCCTCATAGAAGATCCCAGAGCTCTGGTCTTTCTGATCGGAGAAAGACTCCTCTGGCGACATTTTCATTGGTTTCTTAGCGTTTGATGCTACAAGCTCAACTAAATGCCTATCACCAGGAAACAGTTCTGATGCCCGGAAAGTCCCACCTTTCACCTGAATTACACCGAACAATGTCTTAAAAGACTCAAACCTTTTCATAAGTTTCTTAAGTCAAATTTTAAAATGAGGGACTAACCACAAGATTTCCGCCACCGGAGGAAGGGAACCTGAGAGGTTTTCCGATCATGTAACTGCCACCTTGGAGATCAATAACTAGACCACCTAAATCAGCGACACGTGGCAGCATCTCAAGTCCAGTTTGTAACTGAAAAGCATCAGTTAAAGCTTCAAGTATTGCGTCACTACTGTCTTGTCCACCTGTAGGGTCAGCTCCGTAACCAATCGGGTATATCACCTTCCCAACCTGCACAAACCAAACTCACACACGCTCACAAATCACACACACGTGCCTGTAATACATTAGAAACTGAACAAGAGGACTTTACCATTTTGGGAGAGTGAGAAGAAGGAGAAGACACTGGTGAGAGAGTGGGAGTGACTGCGAGTCTTTCTTGAATCTTCTCTTGGAGCTTTAAAAGCTTGGTCATGTCTCTTCTTAAGGATGATGTCTCTTTAAACTCCATTGAAATCGTGATGAGAAACAGTAACAACAAGCTAATGAAGCTATAGAGACTCATCTGATTTTTCTTGACTCTTGTCTTGTTCTTGAGTGTGTGAGAGAGAGAATTTCTTAGGAATGATTATGAAGAAGATGCAGGTAGATATGTGCGTGTGTGTATATGTATTAAAAGGCAAATAATCTCTGTTATTAAATTTTGGTTTATTTTTTCAATGTACACCGACTCGAGTTCCAATCTATTAAATAGAAACACTTTAGAAGTTTTTGCTTTATTCATAAGAAAATGCAAAAAGATCAAAGCATGTTCGTACGAACCGCTCAAGTTCAACAAAGAAAGATCAAAGTATTTGAAAATTTATTCCTAACTGGCCTAATATCAAAAGTATTATGTGAAGTATGAAAAATCATCAATAAAAATAAAATGATTACTTGACGAGAAAATAAAATCATTCGTTTTAGACTTTGTTTACAACACATCTTCAGGCTTTATTCGTCATAAAGTTTGCTTTTCTTTTTCATAAGTATTCATCATTCAATAAGAAAATGATACTTTTATTTTCACACTTTTTGATGCCAAAAAAAAAACTTACAGAATAAAGTATGTCGAAGACTTGAAGTAATACTGAAAATGGGGATTGAGTGTGGAAGTATAAATAAATTTTACTTTATGGCCAACATCTAAAATTTGAAAATACAGAGCATCAAAATCTCCTTAGATTATCTTTCATAAGCCACCAACTCTGTAGAAATTTAATTACATTAGGTAAAGCTTTATTTGATTCTAGTGTAATTTCAGATTAGTCATTGCATTGAATTTCTTCTTCAGACAACAAGTAAATGTCTGCCACCAAACTCTTCCACTGTAGTCACAATTTTCGAGTTTTTATCATTTATTAGCTGTATAAAAAATAAATTTCCCCCTTACAGGAAAAATTACAAATAAAAACCAACAAGTATAAATCATTTTATAAAATTATAAAACCATTAAACGGCAAAAACACGACATTAAACTCCTTGATTCACTGTTACATAAACTGTCCCAGTAACAGGAGCGTTTGTCTCAACGACCACCCGGTTATCAGAAACGTTCCTTAGCGCGTGCAGAGGAAACACGCCAGCTTCACTCGCCACAAGTGTGTACTGCACGTGGTTGATTAAATCCGGGAACAACAAAACCGGGTTAAAATCAACGGTCCAAGACGTCCCGTTTCCATCTACCGAACCTCTAGCCACCGTCGATTTCTCTACCATTCCGTTCACACTGTTACGGTCAACGACCACCTGGCCAACGTCATCAAACGCAGTGTTCCTCTGATCCAATTGAACAATCTGGACCCCATGACCCGACCCGGAAAACATATTGTCAACAATACTAACCCCACGAATATATCCGGCTATCGATTTCAACAAAATAAACGCATCTCCCAAAAAAAACGTCCCTGAAATCTGTAACTGAACCGGATCTTCCGCGACGATACCGGTATAATCCAAATACGAATTCACAATCCGGTTCTGAGTTAAACCGGGTAATCTCAAATAAATCCCGGTTCCTCCAAAACCGGTTGCTTTGTTATAGCAATGCACGCCGGACAATAAGTTAGCTTGTCCCGATACCATTACTCCGATCCTGGCGGAGAATATAACGGTGTCAGTAACGGCGTTATCGTTTCCCATCAAATTGATGGCGGTGCCGGAAAAGCTTCTTTCTCCTCTGTCTCCACCGGCGGTTATGTGTTGACCAAGAAACGAGTTTCGGATATAAGTCTCGTGTCCACTTTTGACAAGAATCCCGTTCGTGTCTCCGAACCGTGTGATGTAACAGTTGTCTATGCTTGTCCGGAGAGAGTTGATGACGGCGATTGCTCCGCCGCGGTAGTTGCAATCGATGAGAAGATCTCTGAGAGTTATGTATTCGAAGATGTATTGTAACTTTGACGATTCGTCTTTGAGTTCGATTAAGTACCTATCGACCGGGAAATCATTTGATGCTCTTAATGTACCTCCGCTTATCTGACGTGTCACACAAGTCAACAAACAAACAAAACCATCAATATATTTCGACATAGAAAATGTATGTGTAATGGAATAAACAAATTATTAACGTAGAAAACATGTAACGAAATGTGGAATGAGAGAATTTTTCAATTTTTGTAACAAAGGAGTTTTTGAAAAAAAGGAAGTAAATCTCATAAATAATTAATTTTAAATCGAACGAAACTTCTTTTGTTGGAAAGTTATAAAAAGGTCATAATGTTTGAAATTATGAAAGAAACATGCATAGAAAGAAAGGAATCAGTCTATTCTCGTGAATGAGAAAAAAGATTTAATTACTTTTCCATTAGTTCACCAAACCTAATAGCATCTTTAATCAAGTTTACGTTTAAATTAAGGTTGTGCTATTTTATGTTTTAGATACTTTATTTAACATATGGATGAAATGTCATATCACGTCACAAAGACGGGCCAAGAAGACATATTTTTATAGAAACATGACTTTTGTCGATATATTAAATCACACGTAGGAAAAAAATCTAACTCTATTTGTAAACTTGCAATGAATAAAACTCTTGCAATGAATAAATTTAATATAGTTTGACAAAAAAAAAATGAGATAGGAAAATAAGAGAGATACTTACAAGAAGATTTCCGGCGCCGGCTGAGGGAAACCGTAGAGGACGGCTGATTAAGTAGCTTCCACCTTGAAGATCAATTCTTGCTCCTCCGAGATCATTTATACCTTGCATCAAAACTCCATGATTTGGACCATCAAATGCTTCTTCCATAGCTTTTAATATTGCATCCGTGCTATCCAATTTCCCTGTGGGATCGGCACCATATGATATCACTTGGTACACGCGCGGACCGGGTACGGCCTACATCATTTTATCTTCTATGTTATCACTTGATGAAAACCTTCTGAACAAACTCAATCATAGATAAACTACATGATCATTATGACTAGAGAAGGTTATATAATATACCTGAGGAGGGGTAGGAGGAGGAGATACCAAAGCCGGTAGATTTCGCCGAACCAATGAAGCTTTAAGGGCTTGCATTTCTGCTAATGCCCGATCATGAGGGGACATTGAACCTGAATCTTTCTCGGCGAAGACCACTTGACTCACCATTAGACTCATTATTGCCAAGAAAACAGGCATGGCCACTTGAGATTTCCTTAGCTCCATGGTTTCCTCCTATAATAATCGAATGAGCCAAATAAGAGAATGGCTGAAGGTAATGTTTGTGAGACATTTATATATATACGTATGTTGTTGTTAGCACATGGAAAGAGAAAGGCCTAACTAAGGTTACCAATGAAACATTATACAAACTTGTGTCTTTTCTAATGGGAGTCACACATTTCGCACTCTTGTACATTTTTGATCCTCTTTTTCCTCTCTATTTCTCTACCGGTTTACGCTATAACTTATTATTTGTACTATAATGAATCTTTGTTATGAATACTAAACTCTATCATATAACTTACCTTGAAACCTACCTCTCTTCAAAACATTAATATATATTTTTGACATTTTTACGTTGATTTAATTTGTTAATTTAAATATATAGGGAGGACTTAGAGATAGATATGCTAGTTAGTATGCGGAAGTTGGAAAAAGATCCGCAAAAGTGCATAAAGGTATAGATTCATGCATTATGAGATTAGATATTGTATGTAAAAGGGTAAACCAGGTCATGGGGTTTTGGTTGGGGAGGTTTGAGTGGTGGATAGGTTTTTGGTAGAGTTTTTTCTTCTTTATTTGAATATTTCTTCCAACTAAAGGTATTTTCGTCCACTCTTTCTTTTTCTGATTTCCAAAGTTAAGATTTATTGAAATGCTTAAGAATGGAGTAACTTATTATGTTGATAACTACTAATGCTTTTAAGAACAATGGAGGATGAAACAAAACTTTTTTTTTTGTGTTTGGTTACCTGCATTTGCACATTTTTCATAAATAAAAAAATGAAAATTTTCATATATAAAACTGATTTTTAATATGACATTGACATAAGAAACATTACTTTCTCTCGTCTAGTTAAATATCAGAAAACGGATTATAATATATATTTTTAAAGCAAGAAAAAAAGTAAAACGTTACCTCTGAATTGATCTTGATTGTGAGATTCTCTATTGTTTAGGGATTCGAATGGGGTTATACTTGAGGCCTGTGAATGTAAAACAGAGCCAAACGAAAAGTTAATTACCTATTTGATATTACTGCATAAGCAATAAAAAAAACTCTATATATAAGGATGGATATTGCAAATCGAATAAATCAGATGTAGAAAAGAAGCACTTTTAATTTGGAAAAATTGATTAAAAGTAAGAAATTCAAAAGAACATGTATATATAGAGAATGTATGTGTATAATGTATCTACAAAGAAAGAAATCATGCTGTTATATGATATACAAATAAAAGGTTTCTCTGTTGGACAATGAAAGAGGCTTCTTCATCTTAAAAGAATTAAAAAAAAACAGAGAAAATTTTAATCAAAGAATGATAGGTAATTTCTTAGCAAAAAAAAAGAATGATAGGTAATGAAATGGGGAAATGTTGGGATTACTTACCAGATATATGAAATTGGCCTTTTATTTTCATAGCAAAATTGAAAAGTTAGTCTAGAGTCATGTTAGGTGGTAAAACAATTAGGTTCCCAAATCTACCTATTTATATGTACCTTATAGTTAATTAGCAACCAAAACAAAGAAAAACATATGAAAATGGATGCAAAGTAAGTAGGTTACACGAAGTTAATTAAATGCAAACCAAAATCAACGGTAATGATCATACGGTAACGTTTTTCCCCATATTAACTCGTGTTAATTAGTAATGACAAAAAAATAAAAAATTAATTGAGGCAAGATAAAGTTTATACCTATGAAAATTATTACACAAAACGAAAAGTTAATGTGCGTTGATAGTTTCCCAACTAATAATTTTCACCTCAATAAAAAGAACAGTCGCATAGCAAACGATATAAGTTGCAAAGAATTTCAGTTATGATCAATTTTCACAAATTAGTTTAGAAACGAAAAGAAAACTTAAAATCAAACAAAACAATGAAAAGTACTTACACGAAACTTAATTTTGGCTTCTTCTTCTTCTTCCTTCAGTCATATATTTCACACATTTGCTTTTATTTTCAAAGCAAAACAAATTTGGTTGTTGTTGTTGTCAACAAGTTCATTTCTATTTAATCTGATTTTATGTGTTTTTCTGCCCTTGGTTTTGGAAGTCCTGTGAATAATCTTCCTATTCCAAGTAAATTTGATTTGTTTCCCATTCAAAGATATTCAATTCAATGCATTATTCATTTTGACTAACTCAATTCATTCCCCTAAAATGATTTTCATTGACTGAAAACAATTATTCATTTGGTTGAGTATTATTACTATTACATTATCATTTTAATGGAAAAATGAGGTACTGATTTGGGAAAGAAAATTAAATTTTTAATATCAGTTTTTTATCTCTGTTATTTCTGAACCGTTCTTGTATTTGTATAATAATCTGAACAATAGTAAATATATATTTGAGTAATATTTGGTCACCAACAAAAATTTTACTTTCATTAAAAGCTTTAATTATTACTTATTAGCTAATTATCACATATCAGTGTTAGATGGAATTGACTTTAGCTTTTCAAGCTTTAATTTTCATGGATTTTAGTCTACAATCTAGTTAACATAACATAACAACATACCAATAAAAATTAGTTCACCTAAATAGTGTTGAAGCAAACATCTCTCTTATGTGTAGCTGCATATTTCGAGATTAGTCTTAAAGCCAATCTCTGTCTCATTTCTTGCTTGCTCCCGAACTAGATCCTCCTTAGATCTTTTTACTCTTCCGCCATGTCAAAACCAACACTTATTCTAGTCATGACGCTTTCTTAACCGTAAACACAGGTTTGCCATTGAGAGGTAGAAGATTCCAGTAAGAACCATGTTGATCAACGCAACAGCTTAGCCATTTTATTTGATATGAACCAACCGGGAAACGCGAAACGTCTAACAAGCAGCTTGAAAACCCTTGTCCTCTCTCGTTTGGTTCGAACTGCACAACCGTAGAAACACCACTCTTGGCCCAATCAAATCGACCTGAGACGTCCGGCTTCTTACCAGACTTTATAGCATGATGAAACAGCTTGTTACTCATTTCAATCAGATCTTCATCTCTCCAAGGGGAATAAGACATTTGGTTTCTGTTGTTTTCACCGTGTTGAGTTGGAGAATGATAAGCTAGTTTAGTATAGAGAAGGCAATACAGTTTGTTAAGTCGAACAGGGACTTGCCGTTGTTTTATGTTTTTCAACTGAAGACAAAGATCTAGTGACAGTTGAAACCCTTGTTCCACTGAAACTGTGTCAGGAATACGTTTGCTACTCTCTGAACTAAGAGCAAATAGCTCGGCACCAACACAAGGCCTTATGTTGAAGAAATACTTTGGAATACCAAAAGGAATCTGCATCCATTTCATAATTGCTTGTGACAGTAGATGCCTGCAACTTTTCGTAATCTCAGACATAATCTCCTCTTTGTGCATTGACATTGACTGATTCTGCAATCCATAAGTGCATGAAAGAGCATCTCTGCAAATAGAGAGCAGCATCTTTACTTTGCCACAGACTCTCAAAACCTGATTCCTAGATTGCAAATGGAAACAGTTTAACGACTCGTTTGTGTTAACGAGTATGTTGAGCTTTTCGCAGACATTGGGGTCTACTTTCCACAGCCGTCGAACTAAATCTTCTACAAGCCTCGAGCACAGACCGCTTTGTGAAGTGAAAGGAACCAATGCTTCTTGAAAAGAAAAACCTGGAAGGAAAAGAACAATTCCAGCAGCAAAAGCCAGAACTGAACAGCTCAGTGAAATTGTTGTGATAATGCTAGAACTGCTATCGTCTATGTCTATGAAACACGTCGCCAACATATCAAATTCCTTTGCCAACTTTTGTAGCTGAATAGAAATCCGAGGAAGCTGTTGCAGGGAATCGCAACCAGTCAAGAGTATTTCTTCCACCTGATTCTTGTTGCGTAAATCTTGGTTAAGCAGCCCAAGGCATTCGACGAGTTCAAGCACGGTTTCCAATACCCGAGTCTTTAGAACCAAGAACCACGTTTGGAAACAGAATACTCCACTTGACGCTATAATATTTCCCAACATTCCCAGAGACGATTGTAAATTCATATAAGCTTCACGAAGAGCTAGACAGTGTGCAAACTCTCCAGAGGCATCTTTGGAGAGTTCTGGTAAATAACCATTATTTTTCAGCCAATTGACTAACTTGACACTATCACTTGGAGTGAGAAGCAGTTGGAATTTTCCCTCGGCATGGGATAAATAGGTTAATGACTTTAACCAGCAACAATTAATATCAGACTGGACGTTGGTTTTGAGCTGGTCAAAAATCATAGCAGATGTGACCCAAGCACCCAAACGTGCTGCGTAAACCCCAGCTCTGTAAGCAGGCCAGTAGTTTCTCTCCATTAAAATCTGATTTGAACAGTCAAGAGAAACGATTCCATAGTTAACTATATCAGCAACAAGTGATACGCCTGAATTTCCTGTATCATCATTCACAGAGAATCCCCAAAGAATCGGGGAATGTAGTAGCAGTGTGAATATCATTTGTGTGTGGAAATCAATGAAGCTGCATGAACTTACAAACTCAGTGATATGCTTCACCTTTTCATAAATTTCAGACAAAAGATTATCATCTCCCTCGAGATTTTCCAAGAACACTATCAGGAACTTGTGTATTGATGCTAGAAACTCTGACCTCATGACCACCCCTCTTTTGTCTTTATAATTGATAACACCAAATAGCAATTCATGAGCTCCATCTGCTTTTCTTAAGCCATCATTTAGGCTCACAATATACGTTAAGAATAATCTGACTTTTTCAAGAACTAGCAGTCTCAGTTCAGAATGTTTTCCTACTAATAGGTGGAGAACCTTCAAGAGGTCTTGAACCTCACTAACTACAGCATAGCCAGCTCGAAAAAGATCAGAACATAATCGCCCCAGCAAGGCGACCCTGTCCATGATTAATACAACGAGCTGCATCGGAAGAGATGTTGAAGATATCTCAATTGATCTTTTTTCCGCTGTCCGAACTATTTCTGTCCATATACTCACCAAGACACTGATGGCTAAACAACTGCTTGAAAAGATCTGAGAATGAGATGCATTCTCAGTAATAGCTATGAGCTGAAGTAATTCAGATGCATCAGTCATGCATAGTTTGTAGACAACTATCTGCATTCACATCAACGGTAAGTAAGCATCGTCAATTTGCAAAAGAAATAAAAATATTTGGCGTATGAAGTACCTTCTGAAAAATTTGAAGAGCTTTAACTTGCATATCTGATGAGAGCTCTTCTTGCTTTAATAAGCTTGAAACACTTGCAATATCTCTTTCATGGGCAAGAGAGAAGCACATCCCTCTTTCTATGAGAAAGTGGAGACATCTCAATACTGCAGCTCGAGCATGAGAAGTTTTATCTTCACCCAGAAAGGGTATGATAACCTCTGCCTGCACCCACATTGAATACTATTATACTTTTCTCTATTAGTTTGTTTGTAATCAATAGAGGGATAGTTTCCTTTCAGAGAACCAATGAAAAGTGATGCCTTATTTGCAATTTATATCAACCAACCAGTGAAGACTCAAACTCAGCAAAACAGTGGCTTTCTATTGTAGAAATTCTATTTTCACAAGGGCCAATATTGACTTCAAAACATTTAATCTGTGTAAACCAGGAATTAGAAAAAAGTATAAGGCGAAAAAGAACATACCAGTTCAGAAGCAAGATGAGTTGATCTTGAAGCAAGCTTAGTCAAGGAAACCAGGAATGGAACCAAATTGTCCTCTTTTGGGGAGTCCAGCATTAGCTTCATACAAATCTACAATAACATAATGGTTGACTGAAGTTCAATACAGATGGCTTTATTTAATGCATTGCTATGATATTCCGTACATTGACAGAGTTTCATCACACAAGTAACTCTTAATCTAGTAATCTACTATATTTTGAAATCGCAAGATGGTAACAACAGCAAAATTCAATTCCAGTTTCAGCAAATCTTTCTTTACCAAAAACTTCTTGACGGCTTACTATACATGAGAATCTTTGAGCATTAGAAGCAGATAGAAAAAGAATTAGATAAAGAACCTTGAATGCTCTATTAGCAATTGTATGCGAGCATCCCATTTTTGCAAAAACTCGCACAGCAGCTAACCTGGTCTTTGGCGTTATGTCTGGGAACTTCACCATGTCGTTTAACATCCCCAGAACAACCAATGCAAAGTCATCTGCTACTTCACAAAAGCAAGCTGCAGCAAACAGAGCTGATCTTCCCTGCAAGCATAAAACGGATTAGAACAGTTCAAATTCTACAACAAGAATATTCCAACAACCAAGTTCAAATCACAGATTCACAGTTGAGGTTTTTCTTTAAACTTGGACTAAACAAAGCTACTCACTCTTCAAATTAACTTTTAAAAAAACCCTGACATACACATTGAATGACCCTCACGGTAATATACACTAGCCACAGAACACAGTGCCAAATGCGTGAGAAATTATGAACTCCAGTTTGATGTATCACAACCACTACTTCTATTAAGTATCAAATTTTTAGCCTTCATAACAGAAACTCCGAAGCAAACACATCAACAAAAGAACTAAAATGAACTATGCTTACCTCCAGATCATGAGGAGAAACCATACTGCTGAAAACCAAATACCGTACAGGAGCAAATTCGCTAGCAAAATCTCTCCAACAACCAAACAGAATCAAAGCCAAAGCTTTAGACTCAGTATCACCCTTATCATACACATTCTTCACTCGTGTAAGCAATTCCAAGTGGTTATGCACCCTACCCTTTGACAAAAACCAACTTGCTGATTCATTTACGTTCTTCCCTCGGCTTAGCTTAAACATAGACATAAAAACCCGAACAACAGCAAGCTTAATAAGCTTATCCCCAACACAAAACGCGTCAACAAGCCTCAACAGGATAGTATTTGAAAAGAGCTTATCTTCTTCAGGAACCAAACCAAATAAATTGTAAACAGCAATAGCAGATTCTGGTTCTTTACTCCACTGTTCAAGCTTCCCACCAGTCTCTAAGATAGCTTCAACGGCTTTAACTGAAATAATATCACCCAAAACTCAAAACTTTATACTTTCATAGTTCCAGAGAAGACAACAAGAACATATATTCGCCAAATAAGTAAAGCAAAGCAATTTAGAGGTTTGCTTAATGTGAAACAACAAGAGGAGCTGAAATTCGAAATTTCTAAGAACTATGAAGTTGAAAAGCGGAAGAAAGGACCTGAGTTTTTAGAACGAAGAGATTTCTCGAGCTTGATGCTCCATTCCATGGCGCAAGCTGCTGAAACCTTCTCCATGGTTAGCACTTTTTGGCTTCTTAGGGCTTACAAAGAAGAAGAAACCGGAGATTGATGATAAATAGAAGAGTTCTGTCAAACGAAAGATTACGAATTTTCACGCCATACGCAGATGAAGAAGCCTCTTCTCACGAATTTACAGAACATAAAAATTCAATCGAGGACCAAACCCGACTTCAAATTATTAGCTGCCGATTCCGGTTCGGTTCAGGTAAGTGATCCGGTTTAAGAGAATACGCGATCGTGATGGGCTCACCACTATTGGGCCTTGTATCTTTAGGTTTTTATACTTTCGTAGGTCCTTTTGGTTTGCACAATAACACAACTTCTTTTTTTTTAGACTACAATCGTACAATAATGATTTCGTTTATTATATTGTGACTAAAACTGTATTTTAATTTTCTTTGTAACTTGTAGGCTTGTTAATATGATTGTAAGTTGTCTCGTTTAATTATATAGGATTACATTTTAATTGCTTCCGCACTAAGTGATGAGTAAGCTAACACTCATCCTAGGTCTGGCAATGCAATCTTGATAAATTAAGCATTCGTTTTTGGTAATAATATATGTGGATTATCCTGAAAATGGATTTGTCGTATCAACAACAAACATGTTCATGTACAATTATATGGCCTTTTAGTTTATTATATTTAACGAATGTTAATGTGCATGACTAGGTAAGCAATAACTAAAGTCGGGCAATTATATATGTTTTCTTCAACAGTTGGACAATTTACAAACATATAGACTCGGATTATTCAAATTAACAAAATGGTTTACGTGTCGGCGTAAGTTGATAATAATATTTAAGAGAACAACCCAAAATTAAGTTACTTGTTAAATTGAAAATATATATCCGAAATTTATGGATTTGGAACTAATTTTAGATCTTTAATATTTGTTTGTTAGACTCCAAAAGTTGCTCGTGGTGGCATTATGATATTTGATCACTTGAAATTGAACTGAAACCAAATACTCCCATCGTGGTGAAATTATGTGATTTTTTTTTCTTCTTGGTATTAGAATCAAATAGAAATTTATATTTTTCAAAGCTAAGATAAACATGCCTTGAGGTATTCTTGATGCTTAAAGAGCATGGATCAGATTCATCGGATAAAAAAAAGTTGTAGTGGTCTTTCTGAAATGGAATTTAAGTTTAGACTATTTGATCTCTCATTGAAACTGATAACAAATCCTTCTATTTGTTTTTTGTTTGTTAACAAAATACATATAATAAACACTTCTAAACCAATAGTAGTATTGTTTTATCAATTTCTACTGAAAATAGACGAATAAGAATGTTAATTTATCCCACACAGACAGAGACAAAGGTAGGGTGTCACGTGCGTCGATCACGTGTGATAGTGGTTGGATGGTAGAATCTTCTTCGTTATATGGTATGGTATGGTGGTGATCCCGTTTTTTGCTTTATAAGTGAAAGGCAAAATGCATCACGATTCACTAGACATTTTAATATGAAAACTACTATTTTAAAGACAGATCACAAAAATATTGTATAAAAAAGAAATGAATCAATAGTCGAAAAAATATAAAATACTATTTTTTTGTTAGAGAAAAAACATATAAATACAAAAACGATTTGATGTTTAAGTTTGTGTTGCTAATCTATTAAATTTAATAATTATAAAATTTCACGTTTACAAATTATAATTTTTATTTATACTTTAGTTTAAATTTAAATTATATCATTTTGAGATTTGAATGCCATTATTAAATCATGTTACTATATTATACTCACAGTTTAAATCGTTTCAAAATAGTATATAAAACTTTTATGCGTTAGACGATAATTGACGAAATGCTTAACACCTATCACTTTATATTTTTTTTACACATTAGATTCAAGATTAGTGTGCATTTTCACAGTAAGTGAATAAACAAAAACAATAAAACATTGTTATTGTCGACTTCGCATGCACATGATTCCTCACCCCAAATGTGACCGTCTCCACAAGATTCCACTGAGAATCACCACGTCATCAATTTATATGGGCCCCATCTGACGTCCAAGTTGGACTACTGGGTCCCAACAGCTGCCTCCTCTCTCTTCTCTTCTCAGCCATGGAAGCCATAAAGAATAGCTCTTTCTCCTTCTTGTCTCTCATTCCCAAGAGCCAGTGGTTGTGTTGTTGTAGTTCCGTTCCGTGGCTGTCTTTGTTTATCATCGTTTAATCTCAACCTCTTAAATCGGCAGCCATGGCGGTTCCTCATCCTTCTTCTTCCTCCTCTAGATCTCATCCTTTCCTCTCCCATGTCTATCACACTAGCTTCCATCATCATCATCATCATAATCATCCATCGCTTGTGCTCTTCTGGTGCCTCGTGTTTTCTCTATTATCTCCTCTCGCTCTCTCATCATCATCTTCGTCTTCTTCTTCTTCCTCAGACTCGTCGTCATCATCGTCCTCCCATATCTCTTTAGGTAAATTTGTATTCTTTCTCTATCTATTTTATCAATCGAATCTTAATATACCCACTTCTTAAAAAAGTGATTTTGATTCCGGAACATTCTCTCATTCGTTAGATTCTGTGTAGCTACATCTCTTTACTCTGTTTTTTACCAATTTGATTACATTTGTAACAATTGTCGAAATAGGAATCGGTGAAACAGAAGGGACGAAGCATGATCTGCATCAGGCGATCCTAAGGGACGAAGCTGTAGCAAGATTACACGAGCTTGGACAGGTATTCATCAACCCAACAAAAAATAAATTCAAATTGCTTAGCTTTCACTTATACTCTGTTTTTAAGATTGTACTCTTCAATCTGTAATTTAATGTCAAATCTATACACTTTTATACCTTCTTATGACATATGCCTTGGAATGTTTGTTTTCTCGTTTGACCAACATGATTAATAACCTCGTTTGATGGTGTCGTTATCTCTCAGGGTTGCTCTTAATTTAATCAATACTTTAAAAATTCTTTTCTAGCTGTTTCAATCTAATGTTTCTTCCAGCTACTGTTATCTTAAAAGTGAATACTTCTTTATTGAACATCTCTTAGACTCTCATATCTGAGTTTGTTTTGGTTTGATTTCTTTACAGGTGAGTGATGCAGCTACCCACTTAGAGAGGACTTTTATGAGTCCAGCATCCATAAGAGCAATACCTCTTATCCGTGGATGGATGGAAGATGCCGGTTTATCAACGTTAGTTTTTTTTTAACATGTACTCTCTTTTTGTTTTATGGACTCATATACAAAACTCTCTTGAGTAGATGAAGAATTGGATATTCTTTTTTTGCAGATGGGTTGATTACATGGGAAATGTACATGGTCGAGTGGAACCTAAGAATGGAAGTTCACAGGCTCTTCTAATTGGTTCCCATATGGTTGGTAATTCACAATTCTGTTTTTATTACCTGTTGTTGTGTGTGATCTTGAATGAGATGATAATTTTGACAATTGTATCTTGATTTGTTTAAACAGGACACTGTGATTGATGCTGGTAAATATGATGGCTCATTAGGCATCATTTCTGCAATCTCTGCATTGAAGGTTCTGAAAATAGATGGGAGATTGGGAGAACTAAAGCGGCCTGTTGAGGTTTGTCCCCTTTTATACCGCCTCATCGAATAAATTTAGTCGTTATAGCCAATGGAGATATTAAACAAGAAACTTGTGTTATATTCATTCAGGTGATTGCGTTTAGTGATGAGGAAGGAGTGAGGTTTCAGTCTACTTTCCTAGGCAGTGCTGCTTTGGCTGGAATCATGCCAGTTTCTCGGTTGGAGGTTACTGATAAAAGGTTTTGCTCAAGGACCTTAGCTTCTTCTACTTACGTAGATTGAGTATACGTACTCACGTTTTCCATATTCATTCGTTCAGTGGTATTTCTGTGCAAGATGCTCTTAAAGAGAACTCTATAGACATAACAGATGAAAACTTGATGCAGTTGAAGTATGATCCTGCATCTGTTTGGGGATATGTAGAGGTAAAGCCTACTTGATCTCCTTTTGTTTGTATGTTCGATAGCTAGTGAAGCACATGTTGTTTTTCCTCAAGAGTTGTAATATGATTGTTTGAGTGTTGACTATGAATATTCTCATGTAGGTTCACATTGAGCAAGGGCCGGTGCTTGAATGGGTTGGTTATCCTTTAGGTGTAGTAAAAGGAATTGCAGGACAGACAAGACTCAAGGTAACGTATTCAAAGCTAATTAACTTCATGTTTAATCTTGGAGAAGGCTATTTGAAACCCAAATGGACAGAATTCTACAGGTTACTGTAAAAGGATCTCAAGGACATGCTGGTACAGTTCCAATGTCAATGCGTCAGGACCCTATGACTGGTGCTGCGGAGCTGATTGTACTATTGGAAAGTGTTTGCAAAAACCCTAAAGATTACTTATCTTGCAACGTTCAATGCAACGAGGATACAGTAGAATCCCTTGCTAATTCACTTGTTTGTACTGTTGGAGAGATCTCAACATGGCCAAGTGCTAGCAATGTCATCCCAGGCCAGGTAAGACAAAGAAACTATTCTCTTCTTTGCACTTATGTTTTTTCTCTATTGGTATTGTGAATGAACTCTAAATGATTTCATGGAGATGAATTCAGGTAACTTTCACTGTGGATTTACGTACGATAGATGATGTAGGACGCAAGGCTATTCTCCATGACTTATCAACTAGGATGTACCAGATATGTGACAAAAGATCGCTTTTGTGCTCCATTGAACGAAAGGTAAAGAGTGTTGTACAAGTCCTAAAACCTTATACTCCCTATTGTTTCCTTCTTACCAACTTCGTCCCGGTTTTTATCATCATTGCAGCACGATGCAGACGCAGTAATGTCAGACCCGCAATTGAGTTTACAGCTGAAATCAGCAGCTCAGAGTGCACTTAAGAAGATGACAGGAGAGGTTCAAGACGAGGTCCCCGTGCTAATGAGTGGAGCAGGACATGATGCAATGGCTATGGCACACTTAACCAAGGTAATTGACTTTCAAAAGTCATCCACATGTTTGTTTCAGGCCTTATAAGCTATAAGCCATGTGGGTTTTGTCTCTTGGTTCAGACACTAACTTAATGGGAGATTTCTTTTGGTTTCGGAAGGTGGGAATGTTGTTTGTCCGGTGTCGTGGAGGAATAAGTCATTCTCCGGCAGAACATGTATTGGATGACGATGTTGGTGCAGCCGGTTTGGCCATCTTGGAGTTTCTAGAGTCTCAAATGTAAAACATGACAAATATATGAGAAACAGAGTGGAGTCTTGTCTCATAGAGACTCCATGAAAAATGTATAGTATCATTTGTTGTTATTTGTCTTCTCTCTGTGTACTCTTTGGAACTGCATTTGTATAGAATTAGTCCGATTTTTAAAAATGTATGATATATTATTAGCTTATCTTTCATGGTATTGTCCATTGCATGCAATAATTTGATGAACATGGCTTATTTTTGATGGTAATATCTCTTGTTTCTACTTTCTAATAAGCCATTTTAGAATCTCATATTTATAGATAGCATTTACAATAAATCATAGTGTATGTTACACATTTATGGCGGATAAATATTAGTTTTGAATATTGAAGTTAATATGCATGAGAGGTTCCTAATTTTTTGAAAGAGGTTCCTGATTTCTCTCTAATCAGAAACGGCTTATAAACCAATTAATCTGATTTTTATGTCCGGATTCTCTTAACGAATATCACATGCAATTAACGTTGATTAACCATAAATGTGAAAAAAATACATTAAAATCTCATAATTTCGAAATCATTTCAAAAAATATAAGCGTATCATTTCCACTTGTATTGTTGCTTAAACCTAGCAAACTACGTTTGACTAAACAAACAAACAAAAAACCCTGCAATTCCAAAAGTTCTTGAAGAAGAAGAACAAAGTCTACTACTCTGTTCAGGTTTGGATCTTTCTTCACAACATTTTTGAGATTCATTTTAGCGTTTTTTTTCTAACTGTTTTCTTCAAAATACAACAGGAAATGGCGGTGAACGGTACCGGTAACGGAACCGGTGACGGCGATTTCTCATTGAAAGAGACATCTCCCAATATCGGCAATGGTGGTGTTAACGGCGGCGAGAAGCTGACGTCATCGTTCGATCTTGTGGAGGCGATGCATTTCCTCTACGCTAGAATTGTCCGTGCTCGAGCCTTACCGGTCAACGACTCTTTCGTCGCAGTCAAAATCGGAAGCTACAAAGGAAGAACAAAACAGATCTTAAACTCAAACCCTAACCCTGAGTTTCACGAAACCTTCGCATTCACGAAAACTCGTCTTCAAGGGGATATCTTAGAAGTGGTCGTGCGAAACAGAGATAACCCAAACGAAGACGATATTGTCGGGAAATGTAAGTTCGATGTTGCGGAGATTCCGACACGTGTTCCTCCTGATAGTCCATTGGCTCCTCAATGGTATAGATTGGAAGATAGAAACGGTGTCAAGATCGGTGGAGAGATTATGGTATCTGTTTGGATTGGGACACAAGCTGATGAAGTTTTCTCGGAGGCTTGGCATTCGGATTCGGCGAGTGTTACCGGAGAAAACGTGGTGAACACGCGATCTAAAGTTTATCTTTCACCGAGGCTTTGGTACTTGCGAGTTAATGTAATCGAAGCTCAGGATTTGGTTCTGTTGCACCCGAACCGGATCAATCCAGAGATTCTGATTAAAGGGTTTCTTGGAAACGTTGTTGTGAGGAGTCGGATTTCGCAGACGAAGAGTGTGAGTCCTGTGTGGAACGAGGATATGATGTTTGTAGCGGTTGAGCCGTTTGATGACAGTTTGATACTTAGCGTGGAAGATAAGGTAGGGCCGAGAGAAGAGTGTTTAGGAAGGTGTGAGATAAAGTTATCTCAGGTTGAGAGAAGGGTGCTTCCTGGTCCGGTGCCGTCATTGTGGTACAACGTTGAACACATTGGTGAGACCGGAGAAGGGAGGAGATTTGCTGGGAGGATTCATTTGCGGGTTTCTTTAGACGGAGGTTATCACGTTCTTGATGAGTCGATTCAGTATAGCAGCGATTACAGAGCTTCAGCTAAGCTTCTATGGACTCCACCTATTGGTGTGTTGGAGCTAGGAGTTTTAAATGCTACGGGTTTAATGCCGATGAAGTCAAGAGGTGGCCGAGGAACTACCGATGCGTATTGTGTGGCGAAATACGGAACAAAATGGGTGAGAACGAGGACCATTGTGGACACTTTCGATCCAAAGTGGAATGAGCAGTATACTTGGGAAGTCTATGATCCTTACACGGTGATAACAATCGGTGTCTTCGATAATCTGAAATTGTTTGGTGCGGGTAACGAAAACCGTTTGATCAACGATTCAAGGATTGGGAAGATCAGGATACGTTTATCGACCCTTGTAACCTCGAAGATCTACACACATTCTTATCCTTTAATGGTTTTAAAACCAGACGGGGTTAAAAAAATGGGTGAGATTCAGCTCGCGGTTAGGTTCACCGCGACATCTATGATGGATATGCTTCAGAAGTACACAGAGCCGTTGCTTCCAGAAATGCATTACATATCTCCATTGTCTATATACCAATTAGACAGTCTTAGGCACCAAGCGACCCACATTCTCTGCATCAACTTAGGGCGCAACGAGCCAGCACTTGGAAGAGATGTTGTAGAGTATATGCTCGATGTGGGATCAAACATTTGGAGTCTACGAAGAGGAAGAGCGAATTTCGAACGTCTTGTCTCGTTTTTCGATGGCTGGATCGATGCTTGGAAATGGTTTGATGAGATTTGCAAATGGAAAAGTCCCGTGACGTCGGTTTTAGTCCATATTGTCTGCTTGTTCGTTGTTTTTCTCCCTAAGTACTGTGTTTTCTCGATGCTACTGTACTGCTTCGTGTTTGGGTTATACAGGTTCGGTTTGAGACCGAGACATCCTCCACATATGGATATAAAGCTGTCTAAAGCTGATTCAGCTTTGCCCGATGAGCTAGACGAGGAGTTTGATGTGTTTCCAAGCTCGAAATCCGGTGATGTACTGAAAAGAAGGTATGATAGGTTGCGTGGGATCGCAGGGAGGATGATGATTGTGTTGGGAGATTTGGCTACACAAGGAGAAAGAGTGAAAAGTTTGTTGAGTTGGAGAGATCCAAGAGCAACGTCTCTGTTCTTGACGTTCTGTTTTGTTAGCTGTGGAGTGATTTGTTTCGTCTCCATGAAGTTACTGCTCACATTTCTTGCGTTCTACGTCATGAGACATCCTAGGGTTAGAGTTTTCGATATACCTTCTATTCCTCAGAATTTCTTCAGGAGATTACCATCAAGAGCTGATAGCATCTTGTGAGTGTGGAATTGTCTAATCTATCTATCATTGGTTTTTAGTCTGAATCCAAATCAAAGGGTTATTATTTGTATGACTTTAAAATGAATCCCAAAAGCTATATTGTCAATCCAAGGGTTATTTCTTTGCTCAGGTTGGTTGCGTTCAGCTAATAGCATTTGTGAGTATGCAAGATATACACTTATCTGAATCCGAATTTGAATCAAAGAAATTTGTTTCTGATCAGTTACATATCTTTATATATAGTATTACATTAAACCACAAAAAAAAAGAGTCTGTATAGTAGTTTCAAGGTAAGTAAGTGAACCACGACACAAATCTTTAAGCTTCGCTTATGGAGCATTGCTGATCAATTTCAGACTTCTCTTTCTTTGCCTAGGAGCTCGAGGTTTTCAGCCATAAAGAGACCCAATCAGACTTCGAAGATCTTTCATTTTGGTTCAAGCTGCGAGAATAAATAATAATCAAACAATGAAAGAAACAGAACAAAGATCTCAAATAGTCAAATCAAACATGTCTGAAACAGAACATATCTTAACAATGGAGGATTCAATAGCAACAAAATGGGATTTTCATATCCTTATAAACCTTAGCTAATGTGGTCTTACTCGCGCATAAATCAAGTAACATGTTTAAAAAGTTAGAATTTCAAAAATAGTTTATCTGACTACCTGTTTTTCGCGCGCATTTCTGGTATTCCAAAACTCCAGAAGCGCAAAAAGTTCCCACGCATGGAGACTCTTAAGGTGGAAACGGGATCTGAGCAAAAATGCTCTGTAGTGTTCAAGTACACAGGTTCCTCCAGCATTTATCAATGGCGGCATTGATCTTCTTTGGTTTACAGATCTCTCGAACAATCATCGCCCAAGTGGAGGTCTTCGGTGCCAGATACTTACCCAGCATTACTTCCACAATCGTACACGCGCCTGATACTCTCTGACGCTTTAAGAGCCTTACAACAAGCTCTTCTAGAAAACTCCTCCCTTTGTCACAAGAATTTGACTTCTCGCTCAAAGTATTCAAAAAGGTGTTACACGTAATAACATCGGGATCACAACCTCTATCTAACATAGAGTTCAAGAGATCTACTGCTCTAGAGATATCTTTTTGCATACATAAGCCATCAAGAAGTATATTATAAGTAACAACATCAGGTTGTGACTTGGGTTCTTCTTGGCATAACATCTCATGGTAAAGTTTTAAGGCCGCATCCATCGAGCCAATACCACAAAGACCTTTTATAATTGAGCTATAAGCTACTGTATCAGGTTTGATCCCGATAGTGAGCATCTTTGACCACACCATCATAGCCTCCTTAACTCTCCCAACCCCACAAAGACCATCGATTAGAACACTATAACAAAACTTATTTCGAGAACATCCGGTTTTATCCATCTCTTTCCACACTTGAACCGCTTCTTCACAAAGACCAGTTTTGAAGAATCCTTTCATCAATGAGCTATACGTATACGCATTGGGCAAGCAGCCACTAGCAATCATTCTATTAAGGATCTCTTTAGCTTCATTTGGTTTCCCTTCGCGGCATAAACCATCTACAAGAACACTGTACACAACAATATTGGGCTTGCATCCTTTCTCTGCCATTTTCCTCCACAAGGACATAGCCTCCTCGGCCTTTCCCTCTTTGAACAACCCACTTATAAGGACCGAATAAATATGCTGATTCAAATGATACCCTCTTTCTTCCATAGAGCTCAACAACCTAACCGCATCCGTTGCTCGTCTTTGCTTAACCAACCCATTAATCAGCGTTCCATATGTGACATCATTTGGGATACATTTGCTAGACACCATCCGCTCCAAGAGACTAACAGCTTTATCTAACTTACCCTTAAGACATAGACCATGAATAAGCGTATTATAAGTAACCTCATTAGGAACACATCCCTTAAGAAACATATTATCCACAAGCTTTGTCACCCGTGTCAAATCCCCTTTCTTGCACAATCCATCAATCAACACATTATATATAACCGGACTCGGTGAACACCCCTCGCTCTGCATCTCATCCAACAGTAAAACCGCCTCATCAATCCTTTCCTCCTTACACAACCCATCCATCAATGTACAATACGTATAACCATCAGGCAAACACTTTCTCTCAGGCATTCCTCTGAAGACCTCAATAGCTCTATCCACAAATCTTAACTTACAAAGAGCCTTAATGACCAAATTAAAACTCAACCCATTAGGAGAAATGTTCATGTTCATGTTGGAATTCACAACATAATCATAAAACTCCAATCCTCGATGATAAAGACCCTCGTTTATAATCACATTCAACACAGAGTTAAACGACTTAACACTACGTTTACATCGAAACTCATCAACCATTCTATGAAACAAGTCTACAGCTTTATCAGGCAAATGTGCTTTCCCATAAGCTCTAAAGACAACAATGAAACTACGCTCTATAATCACTCTGTTCTCTAATCTAATTCGACTCAAAAGCTTCTCTACCGAATCAAAATCACCCGAATTGGCGTAACTCTCAATCATTGAAGATAAAGTAGAATCACCCAACTTGAAAGAACCCATTTTGGGAGCTGATTTAAACATCTTCTCCGAGATTGGAGCTTCCAATGGATTCTCCACCACTTCCATTGACGGGTTAGGAGAAACCGAAACAGAAGAAGAGAAGCGAAGATGGATAGAGAAGTTAACTGGGTTACTCGAAAGGATTCGACTTTCTTTGAGAAAGTAGCTGAAGAAGCTGATACGGATTGGGATTGGGCATTTGGGCATGAACTCGTAGGGTTTATGCTTAAACCCTTATTTGGGGATTTCAAAAGTTTGGTGTTTTCGCAAGAGAGAGAGAGAAAGAGATAGAGATGATGCAACTCTTACAGCTCTCTCATTTGCAGATTTGAAAGAGAGATGAAGATTGAAGAAGATATTCGATCAATTTAGAGGTTTGTTGATAAACGATGACATTTGATTTCTGCTTCTTCTCTTCTTCGCCACTAAGAGTTATCAATAAATTTCAATTTTTTTGTTTCCTCTCAATTAATTGATTAATTACTTCTTAATTACTATTAAAAAGTGAAATTTTCTAATTCATTTACCAATAATTTTTTTAATTTATAAAATTTATGTAATCAAATCCAAATGGTAAATAATCTCATATACATAATAATTTTGGGGATCTTATTATATAAAATATATGGTTTTCAAAATTGCTAACTCATAGGATTGTGCCACGTGTCAAATCAAACGATCAGATGTTTACATGTGTCATTCAAAATTTAACTTTTTTATTCTCTAAAAAAATAGAAAATCTTAAAAAGTAAACAAATTTATATATACTAATTTATATGTCTATATATTTATAAACAATTAACATTTATTCAACAAAAACAAAATTAACAAATTTGTCTTTAACTCATGTAATCATAAGTGAAAATAGAACACTTTGAGAAAAATAGCTTAGCTTATAGGATTTAACTTTTCAATTTTTTTCATTTATTAATTTTAACTCATTTAATATTAATTTGCATGATGTAAAATTAACTTACGAGATTACGTGGGTGATTGGTTCGTCTGTAACTGTAGATTTACTGCTGTAGAATTTTTGTTGTAGGTGTGATGACTGTAGTTGTAAGTTTTATTGCTGTAAAAATTAGACTGTAGGTTTTATTAATATAATTATTACTTAAAGAAATTGGGTAGAAATAAGATTTTGGTTGTATGTATTTTTAAACAAAAAAAAATTATCGGGTCGGGTTCGGGTTCGAGTTATTTATATATTGAAATATCAAATTTTGTGTGCAAATCTATTAAATTACTTGAAATTTTCAAAAATTCTCAAAACAACATGAGTAGTTTTGCTTGAATATATCTAAAAATACACAAAAATAACTAAAATATCCAAAAAAATCCTAATATTTTCTATATATAAGTATAAATATAACTAATATATACTTATATTTGAGATATGTTTGGATACTTATTCGGGTTTGGGTTTGAGTTTTTCGAGTTTTAAAGTTTAGATCCGTTCGAGTATTTGAAAATTTCGGGTACACCCGCCTAAATAGGCGGGCCTTATCTAGTTATATATAATATGTTATTTATTGTATAACTTTGGGGACTACTACTCTCACAAGAAACAT
>Ga0041059_1000475_pt1 | contig 30370 bp, 16 predicted proteins | sample AraColnosormetaG_FD_56232 | JGI IMG/M metagenome (GOLD analysis project Ga0041059, IMG submission 56232) | Arabidopsis roots microbial communities from North Carolina, USA - Col MF nosort | ecosystem: Host-associated > Plants > Roots > Unclassified | place: USA: North Carolina | collected...
TATAAATATTTTATAAAAATAAAATTTGCAAATTTTAATATATATTACTTTTAAAAAATAAATCGTCCCGCGGTATACCGCGGGTTAAAATCTAGTTTGTGTAATAAACTATAAGACAAAATAAAATAAAAATGCTAAAATGCCCTTTATATTGAGAGATAAGAGAAAAATTGATGGGACCACTTTTCTTTAAAACATTTTTTTTTTTTCTTAAATATATTTTTAAAGATAACTTTTTTCTCTTTTAATATTATAATAATTTTTATATTTATATATCATCAATCTCATATATTCGTAAACCAATATTTTAAACATAGTTTTGTACACTAACATTTGTACACACCAGATTATCATTTACAAAAAAATTATTATAATATCTCATAAATCATTAAATACATCCATTTGTCTCATATTTATAAATTGAAGTAATTATTGTTCAAAGACTCTCTCACTATTTATAGATCGAAACAAAGAGTAGAGTAACAGTTACATGTGAGAACAAAGACTCTCTCACTATTTATATACTTTTTCATTTAATGAGAAGCTGACATGAATTCAAAGCCCTGACCACACTATTCAAATTCTTAACCATTTTAACTCTCTCTTCAGAACTGATGGGTTTTGAGAAGAAAGTTGCTCTCTTCAAACGATTTGTGTTACTTAGGATGTATTTCGCCACTTCGGTCTCATCGTTTCGTTTCCATTCGTATCCTTTCCACATGAACGTCTCGAGGTGAAACAATAAACATTCAGGAACAATCTTTGGCTTATTCCATTTCCCAACAACATCTTTTTTCCAACTTTGATACTTTGGCTGATCAGTGAGAGGAAAACACATGTAATCAATGTTATTGTTAGATCACCAAAACGAAAACCAAGCTCGATATGAACATTGCTTACACTGAGGAGCTTTAGAATTTGCAATTTAGGAGAACTATTAAGCATTAGAGTAAGTAGATTCAAACACTCTGCTTCATGTGTCAGTAGCTCCAAATATACCAGCTGATAGAAGATACTACCAGCAGGAAACTTAATCTGTTCATGAGTCAGGATTAGTACATTTATATAAAAACAATATGATAAAAACTAATCTAATCAATTTGCAAGAAAATCTACCATCAAGGGTGAGAATTCTAAGAACAGACGTTTGACTGAAGTTAGAGATTCCAGAAGGTTCTTATTGATTATCTGAGAGGAAACAATCATACTTGCCTCCACCAGCTCTGGTACGTTCTCTATCAGACAAAACCCAATTTGACCTACAATCTTCAAGTATGTTAAAGAAGGAGAATTTATCACATATCCAGCGCGCGGATCAACAGTACTTGATGTATAAATTGTTAGTCTCTTTAAGGATGACACCGCAATAGTGTATGTCTTCACACTGCTGAATGGATATCGATGCACCACCAAGTTTTCAAGATTAGGACAGCCAGATAAAAGGTTAAGAGCTGATTCATTGTCTTTGAAGTCCACATAGTGAAGGTGCAGAGTTCTAAGGGATTTCAGACAAATCGAAGAAGGGACATCCATAAGAATCGAATACTTGAGTTCCAAGGTATCTAGCGTTTCACAGTTATACAAGCTTTCAGGAATTGAGAAGCGTCCCCCATCAACTTCGAGTACCAACTTACGCAAATTGCAGGCAAATGCAATGCCAATCAATTTTGCAGTATTCATTGAATTACATAAATGTAAATGAACTATGAGATGCAAACTATGCAGAACCGGAGCCTTATGTGAAAGCAGAGCCCTTTTAACATTCTTTGAAAATGTTTTGAATTCATGTCTCTGATCTAAAGAATCAAAGTTGAGTTTAGGCAACATCTTCCACAGAAACTGCCATTGCTTAGACAAAACACTCGTGGTAACAGCAACTTCTGTAGGAAGCAAAGACAGTATCTGAATAATCAAAGCCTCAGGCAACTGACTGATCCTGTCCGCATTCACAATACCTCGACCTCTTTTGCTGCCAAAGACCACAACAAAAGACACGAATTGGTTTTTAAGTTTTGGAGATTACTGTTAAGGAATCCTAAAACATAGAAAGAAACTAACCGTCGTTTCATTGGTCAGGTTTGTATTGAAGAATTTTGTGCGTTGATGGAGTTGGTCGAATTCGGCTGCCGTAGAAAGTATAAGGCGAAGTAGAAGAGTTAGGGTTTCGAAGGATAGAATTTGTGTAATTTTTGAAGATAATGATTAGTCGCATAAGTCATAACCATTTATTTTAAAATGTATTTTTTTCCTTGGAAATTTATGTGTATTAAAGTATTATTTCTATATTTCTAGAATGACAAATTCAAACTAAAAGGTAAAAACAGAAAAGAAGTACACATAATGGAAAAATCTATTACATATCAAAATCCATCGTAGAAGACGTTTGAATGGGAAACATGGTGCTAATGTCTTTGTTGTTTCTTGGTTAAAGCCACAAAAGAAAAAAAATAGTATATACATTTATCTATTGTCTACTTGAGAACATTAAAATGTAAAAAGTCTGTTAAGAATATAGTTTTTCTTCTTAAATGTATGTTAAGAGAATAGCTTTAAATCTATAGCTAGCTTTGAAAAAATTATTGTTGTACATCTTTATGTAAATGTGCTAAGAATATAGTTTTTCTTCTCAAATGTATGTTAAGAGAATAGCTTTAAATCTATAGCTAGCTTTGAAAAATTTATTGTTGTGCATCTTTATGTAAATGTGCTAAGAATATAGTTATACTTCTTAATTGGTATGTTAAGAGAATAGCTTTGAATCTAGCTAGCTTTGAAGATTTTATTGTTGTATGGGCTAAGAATATATATTTTCTTCTTACATATATGTTAAGAAAATAGCTTTAAATCTAGCTAGCTTTGAAAAAATACATTATTATGTAAATGTGCTAATAATATAGTTTTTCTTCTTAAATGTATGTTGAGAGGATAGCTTTAAATCTAGCTAGCTTTGAAAAATTCATTGTTAGACATTATTAATTATGTAAATGTGCTAAGAATATAGTTTTTCTTCTTGAATGTGAGTTAAGTCAACAGCTTTAAATCTTGCTAGCTTTGAAAAATTTCATTATTGACATTATTTATGTATTTTAATTTGGTAACACAAATGTATGCATGCATCAAAAATAGTTGCGAAGGTTTACCAAAAAATAAAATAAAAAAATAATAATAATAATCTGGAAGTCTTAAAAAGAAATCAATGGTTTTTATTATTAAAATCAAATTTCTGAATTTCCTAAATTAGGTTCTAAATATGTATAAATTCCTAAGACATTCACAATTTTATATAGGAGAAGACAACGATTTCTTATCAACCAGTGTAGAAATAAATTTTCAAGATCAATATTACTTAATATTTGTAAGATATTAGTTTTTATCGATGTATCTATTTTTGCTATTGTTCTTATTAGATATCTTACTTCTTCTAATGTTGATTTGAATCTTACTTTTCTATAGGCTCATTATTCTTTATATCTTCTAATTAAAGTGAGTATATTCTAACTAATACTTGTTGCATCCTCTAGCGAAATGGGATTCAAGAATAATTTATCTCTTGTATCGGTGATGGTCTTTGCTCTTATCCTTCTCCCCATGATTTCTGGTAATACATATTTTTCATTTTCAAGGATAAACTATTTTGCTTATTTATTTGGGGTTAAATTTTCTTAAATGCAAAAAAAATTATCTTTATTTTTCTATAATATCATGGTGAGAATTCAAACTGAGATTTTATTCTAACAAAATTTGATGAAATTTGGGTAACATGTTAAAATATTATGTTTACATTATAAATTATTTGACTTTATTTAATATAGTTTGCTTATTGTTTGGATTTGTTTGGTTTCGTTTGTAAACATTTCTCCCCTGTCTTCGGTTTCCATTTAGAGTGTTTAGTTTAAATTTATGGTTGGCAAAAATATGTTTAATTGATTGGTCTAAAATTTGAATAGTTGTATTAGTGACATTTTAGTTATAAAAAACAAAGAAATTGTATCTTTAATATAGAAAAATATTAATAAAATTAATTGAACTGGAATAGAAGCATAAATGGTGCACAAGTGATACTAATTTATAAACAAATAACAATTGAACCAAACAGGACAAACCATGCAATGTTACTCAGGAATAGCATGTACAGACGACGGGACATGCAATGATTATTGCAATCCTAGAAATAACAACTTAGGAGGTGTTTGTCTTCGTCGCGCTAACTGTTGTTGCTGCTACGTTAGTGTCGTCAAATCTCAAGAGTCTTCCTTATCCAAGGATACGAATAATGTATTCATTACTAATTAATTAATTCATCATTTTATATGTATTAATTTTTTATGATTACAAAAAAATTAAAATATGTATTCTCTATTATCAGAATAACAAATTAAAAATCTATTTAAATATGGATTATATATTCTCTTATAACAGTTATAAATTATCTACTTTACGTGTTATAAATGTGTTATGGTCTATGGAGAGTGGAGTCTCCATTGACATTGGCAGTTTTCTATATGGTTGGTTAATTTTCTTTAATCGTCTTATAAACATTACACGTACTTTTTTGGGTAGGAAACATTACAAGGACTTTTAGTATTCAATTTATTCCATAATTTATTTGAGAAAAAAAAAGTTATTTGAATACAATCATTTTCCTAGACAGTTGTATTAAATCATAATTATCCAATTTACAGTTCGATAGTTCCATCTCCAGCATAGAAAAGTCGACAGAGACACTCTCATTAGTGGCTTTCATGATCTATTCAACAAGTCTATAGTTTAAGAAATCCAGGGAACAGAGCTGAGGACAAGACATTCCTCGTATTACTTGACAGCTGTTGCGGCTTTCAGACCAAAGCAAGTGTCCTTGGATGTCTCATTCACGTTGTAGGGAAGACACAATGTCACCACAACGGCTTCTTTCAGTTTACTTTTTGTAGGAGCCTCTTCATCATAGTTATGAAGTCGAATCCTCCCTCGAATCAAGTTTTCTGAGACCCCGTAGATGTTGCTTCTCAGTTTGTGTGCTCAACGTTAGATTTTGCTCATTCAAATCTTGGAAATACTCGCTAGCTAGGTTCTCGGCTCAGTTATCATCATCATTCATACACTCCGTTCTCCGGTGCCCAAATTTTCAACCTTTTCGCACCTCTTTCACAATTCTCGTTCGCACTGTCTGTACCATTCTGAACAGTAGAGGTAACATCTTCTGCAGCAGCTTTGGTTGAACCTGGTGAAAGTCCAATTTCCATTTCAGAACCCGAAATAATGTCTTCTGCATTTCCTGAGCAGACCCTCAGACAACTCATTGGCATTTTACTCAATCCGCCATCTAAATCAGTAGCAACTTCACCATGACCCTCATGCTTATCTAGCAAGTCAGATTCATCAAGAGATTTTCCACTAGATGGTTCACTGAAAGCAATTTCTTTCTGCAAGTTACCTTCATTAGCATCACTCTTTTGCAGATAGCCGAGTGCGTTTATTTGCTTTTCCACAGAGACAGCTAAAGAGACTGCATAATCACGAAACAAGGAATCGTGAGGTGGGCAGCGTAGCAGATCAATCAAAGTCTGATAATACTGTAGAAGGCTCGCAGATTGCCTGGCAGCTCGGTTTCCTAGACAGAGTTGTGTAAGCTTGATCATGTGCTTACATATGTATCCCTTTTCTGCCCAGCTGCAACTGCAAACCCCAAACTGTGACCCTGGATTCCATACAACATGAATTTCGTTGCCGTCACACTCATCTGTTATTTTTGCAGACATACCAGAGATAACAACATCAGAATCTGGTATACTCAATGCTTTGCGGAAGGAAGTCAACCCGCTCACCCATTCCTCTTTCCAATACCTGGCAAAATTATCCTTTCCAGAATATTCGTCAAGCCAGAAGTAAGAATGTACTTTTGTCCCTAACTTATCAACCAACCAATCAGCACGTTGATAAGCTTCAGAGTCCCTCTCATTCAAAAGCCTGCACTTCAGCTGATAGTGGTAAAGCTCCATCGCTGCACAGGTCTCTTGGCTTGCCAAGGGAAGAGATTGTAACGCACTAGTCCAGGCTCCTAAAATAAATTGGAGGGAAAAAGTCATTCTCGAGAGGACTAGTGTCAAATATCAACAATAATTTCAGGTAGAGTGCAATGTAGAATTACAAGTAAGAACTTGATACCTAGGTCCACGAACCTTCTGAGCTATCAATTAATTGTAGAGTGTAAACAGAAAAGAAAAGAGAGAATAGGAAAATAACCTATTCTGGGAGACCAAACAGATCTGAAGTACTCCACAAATTCTGGACTACCAACAAAATCCTCCACAAAACTGTCAAACAATGTGGCTGTTCCTTGCCTTCTAGAGATTTTATCTACAGCCTGCCCAAGATGTCTTGAAATCTCAACGCGTGTCTTTGTTTCTCGACATCTCTTGATTATGTTCTTATGCCATGCATGGCGAAGACGCCAAAAGGAAAACAAGACTGGACACTGAAATACATCCCTGACAATATCGCAAGCAATAGCATTCAATAAATATAATATTGAGGGTTGGCAATTTGGTTCCTTGTCTGAAATATGCGTATGACAAATTTCTTTCTAACAAAAGAGAAAGATATGGTTCAGTATCTGTTGATGAACCCCATAATCTAACTATGTCAAGCCTTCTTCACATAGCCAATTGCCAGTTCCATCAAGGATTCAAGACCTATGGTTGTAACATCCTAGTCAATTTGTCCAAATAGTGCTACATAGAGCTCCACTATCGAAAATTCGAAATTTACCAAAGTCAGCTTCATTCAATACGTTGATATTTGGTATGTACTTAAGTTAACTACATTCAAAGCTAAACGCTTTGCTGTGGTAAACTCTGCCAAATTTCGTGAAGGAAAGAACATGCGAAATATGTTTTATAATGAAAAAGTGGCCTTTGAAGCAACCAACCTGATCGCTATTATGTCAGCAAAAGGATCATCAACTATGAACCCAGCCACCTTCCAGGAGGGATCCTTGGCATGGACTCGGTTACAAAGAGCTCTCATCCATCTGTATGCATCTCCACTAGAAAACCGCGGTGCAATTATCCAAGCAACTGGAATAGCCTTATTCTCAGAGTCGAATACAACAAGACTATGGATAGGATACTGAAAATAAACCAACACATAGACCTGAGAATCATCCTGATAATATAAATACCAAATTTAGCACCTGATGCAAACTGACCTTTAGTGTATTTGTCCCAAACCTTGAGTCTGAAGCCAAAAGTCTACAGTTTCCAAATCTAATCATTTGTTGCAACTGCCACTCAGTTTGGATACCCAAGGAAAAAGGGTCTGTATCAGAGAACCCCTCGAAGAAAAACACATGACTTTGGTGACTTTCAACCCACATGCTGATGCTGACATCATCATCCTCATCGAGCTCATATGTTGAACGTCGAATGCTCCTCTCAAGTCTTCGTACATATCTATGAGTTAACAGATCATCTCGGTTACTTGGACCACCTTGTTTTTCCACTGATTCATTATGCCTTTGCATTATGGTCTCCACAGAGACACCGACATAGAGCAAAGATGATACACGTAGCCTAAGGTCTTCTGATATATATGGAGCAAACATGGCTCTTGTTCCAGCAGCCTTTTTGTCTTGTGGACCATGGCACGGAAACCCTTTTTCATCTACATGCTTGTCATTGTTATAAATTACTAATGCTACAGTCGGTTCTGCAATTAAGCGTTTCACAATGAAGTGACACCTGCACCCTCTCTTAGAATTGGGTCGGCCTGCATTGTTCTTTTTCGGAACATACGTACTCCTACTTGGCCGTACAGTTCCGCCTTTCCTATTGTCATCCGGTCCAAAGGAACACCAATACCTACTCAAACAAAAACACTAATTTATAACAAACGATTTTGTTCCACACTGACTAACAAAAAGAGATGCATGCGGAGGACAACCAAACAGATAGCCAAGTACTTCTGACAATGTCCAGATATGCTGCAACAAGAAAAATGGATACAGAAAGCTTGGGAAACATAAAGGGGGAGAAAATGAGACAACTGAAAAGAACACAGAAACATACACGCAGCAAACAAAATCTAAATTCACTGCCACTCAGTAGGAAAAGATGACCACAAAGTATACAAAACATGAAGTATCGTAAACAAAGTACGACGATGTGAAAGTAGACCTGATAAACTTCCAGTAGACGATAATAACCAGAGAAAATGATCTAACTTGCTGTGACTAGTACAAAACCAATGTGTAACTTACAGAATATACTCCAAGATGCCATCCACCTTTGGCTTATATTTTTTTCCTTTGGCTTTCCGTCGTCTAGCTTCAACATGGAAACTTGTAGGACAATCTTTATTCGAGCATTCACCTCTTACAAAATCATCCACCCTAGTATATGGGATGAGGGCTAACCTATCTATATTGTCCCGGTAACCTTCAACCTTTGACCAGACAAGATCGGTAGAAGAAAATTCTGGCAAGGTAGGATTTTGCACAGGTAAGGAGAAAATCTGATCCCATCTAGCCATCTGCATTCATTATGTAGTCAAAACGACCATTAGATTACACAAATTAAGAAATGTCATGAGTTGAAACATTATGTCAGAATCCTGGGAACTGTATACTACAACGAGACATGCCCAAACAGAGATTTTCAATGCAACGGAGTTTGATACATCTGTTCACAATTGTAGCATAAAATTCCCAAAGCACACATATTTCACATCAATTCCAACAACAATCAACAAACTTTTCACAGTAATTGGCATAACAAAACTCAAGAATCGCATCAATTTCTCCATTTTTTTCAACCAACTTCATTTTTTCAACAAATGAATCAGTGGATAATAAGAACACTCCACCAATCAGATGAATTATATGATCAAAGAATAATAACGACAGAGCTAACATGACCAATCCACGAACTCAGGAGATATCACATAGCCAAAGTGCAAACAATTAAAACTCAAAATCTATCTAAGCTCAAACACCAAAAATTTCACAAACAACATTCACAGTAGAAAGCTAGAAATAGCTCAAGTGCTCTAAAAAAGTTCAAAAATTAGAGAGACTCGGCCTCAGGGATTTTACCGAGTCTTCTGTACAAAGAACTTAAATCTGAAGTACATGGATCATAAGCTAGCTTCCTCTCGCACACTCAGATGAAGAAGCACTAAGACAAATTACACTAAAAGAATGTTCAATTATAAAACAAGACAAACAATCAGAAGATAAGACAAACATTATACACAAGCAGAGATAAGACAAACTCTAAATATAATGACTTCGAGACAAACTTTACACAATCAGAGATACGACAAGCATCAATTCAAACACTTAAAGTAGCAATGAAATAAATGAGACAGAAAGATAATATTTCAACAGAAATCCAGAAAAGTTGAAGACTTTGTCGCCCAAAGACGCAATTCCCCAAAAGGGTTAACGTAAAAAACATAAACGACGCAAATGACCGGAGCTTAACTTATATCATTTCAAGCATTTGGGTAAACCACTGGAAAAAGCAAGCACTAGGCATTAAAAATGGGACCTTTACACAAAATTTCAGGAAATTGAAGATCAAATTTCTCGATTCAACTAAAAATCTGAAAACTCCCAAATGGGTTTCAGAGAAAAAAACAAGACCATGACCTCGATAGACAAATCAAAGGAGAGAAAGGACTTCGTCATAAACACAGAAAAAATGAAACAGGAAAAAAACTTCTGATATCGAGTGAAAGAACGGAGTAATCAAAAGAGAATTTTTCAGTTTCAAGGTAGGTTCAACGGAGAGAAATAATCACTTACCCGGCGGAGTCAGAAACAGATGTCGAATTCGTAAAACCCCAATAACGATTGAGGAAAATGCTTTAGGGTTCTTCCAGAGTGTCTTGAGTCTGAGAATCGAGATTGGGAGAGTGAGAAGCAATAAGACGCCGTTTGAATTAAACTAAGAAACGGTGCGTTTTAGTAGCACATATTCATTTTTAGTGAAGCCTTGGTCGAGTAATTCCACGTCGGCCCACGGGTGTGAAGTCTCTGTCTGAACCATACCCGCCGAAATAAATCCGTTTACTGTATATAAGTATATAACTATGCCTAGGCATTCAGATTTTGAATAGGATTTAGTTTGAATATTTTTGGATTTGGATAATTTGGATAGAAGAGTTTATTATATATTCAGATTTTATGACTATTCAATTCAAATAGCTGTCGAATTTGGATTGGTGTTTGGAAGAAAAAAACAAAAAAATAATAAACATTTTGATTATACTAAAATTTGGTTATATTTTGCAAAAAAAAAAAAATGTATAAATTTATCAAATATAACTACAAAATTTTGGAAGCCTAGGTTATTTAAGATATTTTTGTTATTTTGTAGTTTGTGGTATAAATTTTGTAACTAAATATAGCTAATATTTTGGATATGTAAATTTATTTCGAATTTTCGGATATTCTTTAGATTAATAATTCGATATCTTCCTTTGGGTTATCTAAGCTGACAAATAGTCCCATGTACCGCCCAAAGAAATTTTGTAATGCAATCGGGTTTTTAGATAGATATACAAGTGAACGGAAAAAAAGTATGACCAAACACTTTGTATCCTATCAAAGGAGACGATTACTCTTTTCGAACCATATAGCCTCGTTAGTGGCATCCAAATATACTCCAATTCTTTCTGTCTGAATGTCTTTGATAGCCGCTTAGAGAAAACCACCTCAATATCCCCATTGCGTTGGCCGTTAAGCATAGTTCACAAAATGACAAAATGGTCAAATTCAACCAGTCACCAAATCATCAACAACAAAAAACAATTTCCACATAATTATGAAGGACACATACATAACATAACAAGAAAGAACAAAGCCACATACATAATCTAACATTTGATAAACCACTTTCCACATAATCATGAAGAACGCAACAGATAACAAAATATATTTGTTTTTGGAGATTTAGCACATCTACTTGAAAAAAAAACTATATCAAAATGAACAAAGTGGAGATTATATATCTGAGATGGTTGTTTTGATTGAATTACAACATAGAAATAAAACTATAGAGAAAACTGTTTATTTCAAAACATATTTTTGAATTTTGTAATAAAATAAAAACTGTCTCCAAAATAATAATAGAATTTTTATGTCTTTGATCTTGTACATTAACAAGTGATCTAAACATCAAAAGCTAAATATGACATTTTTCCTAAATATAAACCATTACTTAATACATTTATAACGGAAGAATACGAGTAAGGGTCGAGAATAGTTTCGAAAGCTAAATATGCTATCCGGAAGATTTTCATCAAAATATATTGATTAATAAAAAGAGTAAGACTACAATAAAATAAATAGTAACACATTTCAGCGGATGTTACCAATATCGTCGGTACTAAGATTTGGGGGAAGGCTACATATTGTTTTGACATTTACGACACGAAAAAAATGCTTATTCAATTTAAATCCTGTACACTTACATTTACAGTCAAATTACTTGTGTAGACAGAGACGCAAGTGTTTACAACAAAGCTACTTACGCTTTTTCAGTCCAATGTTTCATTACTTACTCACCCATACTTCTTACCAAAACCACAGTTCGTACTCTCGTTGATGTAACCTGAAAATACAAATGCGTAATTTTTCTGCGTTAGAAATTGGCATAAATCGGGTAAATGAGGACAACTTGCTAGGGTTCACTAATAAGTGCAGAATGATTTTCAAGCAGAAAATAAACGTTTAACAGATACTGCATATGCAGGTTCATTTAACAAGAATTTGTCGACAATGTCTAGCTAAACAACCAAATTGTTGCCAAACATCATGCACATATCGAGAAAGCTAACATGTGAATCACAAAATAGTAAAGGAATCATAATTAATGAGTAGGTTTAAGGATGTATTACCGTCCAAATAGTTTATAAGGTCAGCTGCTCGATATTCTTTGTATTACGTAACATCATACTCCCGTTTCTTTTCTCCTCTTGCTCTTCGTATGGGTTACCTCTATAAGTCGAACTTGCCTCCTCATTATCTGAAGACCCTGGCCTTTCTGTTAGGAACTGTTCCCAGAATACATCATTCACTCTTGCTGGAGGAGCTGCATTTGCTTGGCTACCTCCAACTGCAATCTCTTGTCTACCCCGATTTTTCTCACTTGCACTTGTTTCTATTGAGTTAAAGTTTAACTCCTGACTTTTAAGAGTCGTCTTAGCTATCTGTGAAGCTGTTTTGTCCGGTAACGGAGCAGAAGCCAGGGTTAGATTTAAATGACATGAAAAGCTACCATCAGTCTCCTCTGAAGAAGTTAGCCTCTGCTGCAAGGTCTCCACCCTTGTATTATCATTTAACAGTAATCTCCTCGGGCATGTCCCGGTATCCGCAAGCTCTAGAGCTTCAGGTGCAAATGGTAGGCCTTCTCTTTTTGTTAGTGTAGTATTTGGATCACCTCCTGACAGTATCCCTTTGGGACTCGCACCTTCTTCATTGGAACTTTGTATACTGTGTGAAACCATGTTCATATCTGAATCAGCTGGAGAAAGCTCTAGTCGCAATTTATTAGAGAAATTTTGATGAAAAATGTTTCCAGACTCGCGTCTCGAGCTACCACTACTATTATCCAGATGAGAATCTTCTGAAGGTGGCTTTGATTGCTCAACTTCAGGGAGCCTTCGCTTTTTGTTGTAAGCTGAAATATCCAACTGCTCGACTTTCTTACCAAAATTCTTAACAAAAGTAGGATTCCGAATCGCAGTTTCCAAAAAATTCAGCAGCTTCTTCTGCCTATTCTCCATATCATCAACATGCTCAGTCATTTCTTCAAACTGATGCTTTGCTACAACCTTCTGTTGTTTGAACTTTAAAAGCTTAGCTTCAATTGCAGCTTTCTCACGTGAAAGCTTGTCCATTTGCTCTTGCAACACTGCTCTTTCTTGATCAGTCGACGAAGCAGGTGGATGACTGTGGCTGTGTATAGGTTTCCTTCTATGTATATTCTTGAGAAGATGCTTCTGATCCTTAATAAAATCATCATTCAAAAACTCCCACCTCTCTGGATCAATCTTCCTAAACCCCTATAACCATAATCCCAACAACATTCACACCGTTAATAGAAACCTAAAGCAGAGAACGAGGAAAAACAACACAGTCTCTAAGTTCACCCATTTCCACAATTCAGTCCATAATCACACAGAGACTACAATTTTTAGCTACATTTCATCTTCTCGTTGAATCAATCAATCCACAATCCATAAACTCATTTCCATAATTCAGTCTATAAATCACACAGAGACCTAGATGCGTTCTAACATTTCCAAAACCCCTTTTACATTGGAAACTTGATCAAAATTAGGTCAATTCAAAACTTGGAATATAGAAGAGTTTGGATAGAATCTGACTCACATAGGTATTGAGCTGACGAATGAAGGAAGAGAAGTTATTGTGTTTGAAGTAGGTTGGAAGAAGGAGGCGTGAAAATTCGGCATGATTCCAAACGATGAAGCTGTTGTTGTTAGCGCTCCACGATACGATCTGGTCCGTTGATGAATCGTCGACCATCTCGTAGGTTTTCACCAAGAAAGGCGCTGGTCCTCCGGCTCCTTCTCCGCCGCTAACGGAGGCGGAGGAGTTACCTAATGCGCCGTTCATTGTTGAATCTAATCAGAAACTGGTACAAGAGATGGTGATGCTGGGAAAGAGAGAGATCCTTTGCCGTAAATAAATGAATAACTTTCTTTTCATTTTTTATACTAATAATATCTAAAACTGCAAATTAAACCCAAAAAATACCTAAATTGTTTAGCTAAAACTGCAAATGGCCAAGTAAAAATGATAAATTTCATAAAAATGACTCTTTTGAGTGTTACTTATAGTCTTATAGACCATAGTATTCAACAAATATTGTTACGAATTTGTTTGAGTATAAATACTGTGATACTAATTTCTATCCACTGTCTTTTGTTTGGATATCTCACAATTGAAAGATATCAGACAAATAGAGCTAGTGAAGTTTAATAGAGTGAAATCTTTTGAGTGGAGTTATCTATATTTTTCTGTTATTTTAAATCGTGTTATTCTATCCAATTGTAAAACTTCTAATTTTTCATTTTTGTCATTTGTGTGAGATCTTAAAACCAATTTTTAGCCTTTAAACCAGTTTAAAACATTATAATAATTATTAATTTTGACATTATTATTTGATAATTTATAAAGATTTCACGATAAAATAGATAATGTTTGTCAAACTAATGAAAAAAATAAGTAAATATGCATTCAAATTTTTTATAATTAATTAGGATATATCTATTTATATAGTGTTAATAAATAATTCAATAAGGATTTTGTTGACGAGAAAGCATTAATAGTCATATTTGACAAAATACCAAACATATGATTCTCTTAAAAGTTTACGATAGATAAAACGAAGAAAAAAACAGAGTTAACGATAACTTGGTACCCAAAAGACAAACCTTTTGTGTTCATCACTGAAATAAAGACTACTATGAGGAATATTGAGGATCAGAGAACGAAAACTTGGCATGAAGGAGAGAGTCTTGGAATGGTAAGGAGTTTCTTGACGATGACAGATTCTTCCTTCTCTCTGAAGTTACGTAAGCATAGTGTGAGTTTCTTGAGGATTGTTGAGTTCTCTAGAAAGTAACTCACTAGTTTCAGTTTTATCTCGCTTGCCTCCGCTGCCATCGGCTTTGCAATCTTAACATACTCGAGAGATGTTAGAAACCGCCGGGGTCCAGGTAAAATATTAGCTCCCTCCTTCCCTGGAGGTATACTAAATCCCTGCAAAGACAACAAGTTGAATATGTCTTACTTTTACCATTTGCATTCATAGTAAGGAAGAGAGTTTATTATTAAGTAAAGATCCTAACCAAGACAAGAGATTTTAGATTCGGGCAGCTCTCAAGAAAGATTGGCAACATTTCCCACCTGTAGTCGGCGAATTCAACACGCAAGAAAGATACATTACGGAATAAGGGTAGTTGTTCACATCTTGAGTAATCATATATGACCTGCTCGAAGAAAATAAAAGATATTAGTATGAAACTTATAGGATAAAGTGAAGAATTCAAATAGTAAATTCAATGATGGTTACCTGAAGAGTACTCGAAGAGATGATCATATCTTTAACACCAGATAAACCGACAAGAAAGTCACGAATTATATGTCTCGTTGGTAGATAATTTGGATCGAACATATATTCGGAACCTAAGTTAAACACAAAATCAATATCCGCCTTAAGAAGGGAGCCATGATTTTTCATTATAAAACTTGCAGTTCGTTTATCATTGAGCTTTAGATAGTGAAGCCTAGGAGCATCAATTACAACTTCTAGATAATCATCATCGTCTGCAACATAACTGAAGCTCAATAGAGACTGCGAAGACACTTGAACACTTTCTGAAATGTCGTTCAAGTTAATCTTGTTTACACTTAAGCTTTCGAGAACTGGGCAGCCTGAGACCAGCATTTCGAAAGCGAAATCTTCGTCAAACACAACTGCATCTAGAACGATAACTTTGAGGGAAGGTAAAGACACAAACTCGCGATTAGGCAAGTATACGTCATAGAGATTTAAGGATATCAAGCTCCCACACGTAAAAACTGTTGGGGGTATCACCACTTCATCTCTCCCCCAAGTTTTGTCCAGGATATGGAGATGTTGAACTTTCCGCTTAACAACAGCGTTAAACCACTCGGTGAAATGAACAGTTTCAAGCTGAACATCGTCATACCAATTAACCGTTAACTTAAACTTTTGTAAACACGACTCGCTATTAAAACCTAGAAACCTATAAACGAAACCCAACAAAGCGTTGAATTCCGATGAATCATAATACTCCCTCACCATGAAATCACCACATTCCAAGTCCAAACCAGGTACATATCTCCAGACATTTCTCCAGCGGCGTGATAGTACACTTAACTTAACCACATCCTTGGTGGGAAGATTCAAGAGAATCTTAAAAAGCAAGCAATCTGGTAAGTTTCTCAGCCGATCTACTCTATCACCTGATGGCTTCGCACTAACGCGGCTCTCCCTGTCTTCTTCCATGTTATCTGCCTAGCAAACATCGAACTGAAATGAAGAATCGAATAAATCTTCCAACGTGAAAGACATCAAAATGACAGAAATATGTACCTAATCAGATCAAACGGAGCGAGATCGAGATTGAGATGCTTAAATCTCCATGGAATTTTCCGATCGTATCTACTGTGTCTTCACTCCAGTTTTAGGGTTTCAACTTTTTCAGGTCAGTAGTGGAAAGGTGAAAAGTCTCTAAGTGCTGTTTCGAACTACGTGTATAATAAATAATAAACATGTTCAGTTTAATTTAGTTTTAAGTGATCGATCTATAGTTACGAAAAAAAAAAACACAAGTCTGGGCTTTTAAGAACTTAGCCCACTATAGATAAAAATCGAACCAAACCGATTAAAAAAGTTTTGGTGCAAATCGACGAATTTATATTCAAAAACCATAAACGGTGTTACATCATATTAAAACCATAACCCTAGGCATGTGAGGCCCGGCTCGCCCCAAACCCGCAAAATCAACTATTTGAATCTAGTTTGGTTCGTCCCGTTAAAATTCCGAACCTATATTTTATAGTCCGACCAATCTTTTACAGGGTTTTTGTTGATATTTTTGGATTTTCTTTTAAAAGAAAAAATAACTTATAATTTATAATATATGTAAGTTTTTTAAAAAAAATTGCATAGTTACGAAAAAAATCTAAATATAAAACGACTCAATCAAATAAATGATTTAAACTCGTACCAACTAAAATATAAAGTCATATCACTTTGAACTGAGTAGTAGAGCCCAAAATTTGCTTTTCAGATTCATAGTAAAACACAATTATAAAATTAGGTTTAGGTTTTCAAATCTACTAAAAATAATTCTTAAACCAAAATCTCCCAATTAAACTAAAATATCAAAAAAACAAAATTAAAATATATTTTAAAAGATCAAAAAAAAGATTAAAATATATTTTTAAGGATTTTTTGGGCTGATCCGAACCTGGCCGGACTTACCTCGAAAAGTCCAAATTGTTTTGAACATATTTATGTAAGTCTGTTTTAGAGTTTGCTTTAATCCTAATTGACATGTCTATAATCGACTCCGTTGAAATTTCGTCGGTGGTCATATAAATTTCATAATATTCGCCGAGATCAATGGTGGTTGAAATCTAAAGTAATCTCCTACGTTGACTATCATCTCAAAAGACTCAATACTACAGAAGTATTTTCTACGTTCCATACGATCGCGCATCGTCAACAAATTCAACGTTAATGTATTGTTTCCTCATATACGGTATATAGAAATCATAAATATGAGAATGATTATGTGTATCTTTAAAACAATACGGTATATAGAAATCATAAATATGAGAATGATTATGTGTATCTTTAAAACAATACGGTATATAGAAATCATAAATATGTGAATGAAACAAATCATCCATTTCTTTTCAATTAATGTTTTTATATACTATATAGACTCAGACTGTATACTAAACGCTTAAAAATTTAGTCATTTAGTAAGAAACCGATTGACGTCAACAATATATACGATTCGAGTGATAATTGTACCAATTTAATTTATTTTTGCCAAACTAAGCTTTAAATCTCATCTTTTGGTCAATTTGCATACTACATCAGTAATCACTAGCTAGCCTACTAGTCACTATCAGATATGTCAATCGGTTCACAGAACTAATATATTCAAATATGAGAATGATTCGACTGAGATTTGTACCCATTTTTTTTCTTCGTGTCATAGATTATATATAAAAAATTATGAATGTCGGCGATCAACGAGATGATCTCAGAAACAAAGCATATACAAAATTTAGCACAAAACAAAGAGGAAAGCAAAGGCAAAACAAAGCATATACAAAGAGGGAAAGCCGAAACTAAAGCAAGAAAGATTAAACAACATACTCAAAATTTAGCACAAAACAATAAAGATTTGTACCCATTTAATGTAGTTTTTTCCTAGCAAAAGTGCTTTTCTTTTTCCCCTTTTGTGTGTACAAAAGCTTTAGATATCATCAATTGAGCTCTTATTAATCACAATCAAATATGTGAAATGGTATTTAACTTTTGCTCTCCAATTAAAATTTTTCGCTATTTCTGTATTTTTCTCTATCCAAATAAATCCACTAAAACAAATTTGTAAAATCTTAAAACTAAAATCATCATACTTAAATTATACTTCCTCCGTTTCAATTAATTATCGTTTTATAAATTAATTCTTTTTAAATTAGTTGTTGTTTTATGTTTTTAATGCATGTTTTTAAACAGATTTTTCAATTTTATCCTTATTATTTTAGCTGATTAATTGATGATATCAAATTTAATAATACATTAATTAGAGATAAAACAGAAAAATTATATATTTTTTTAATTTATGTAAAAATATTAAACATCAACTAATCTAAAACAGAGAGAATACAACATTTATTTTAGTAATTATAGTATAATCTAACATTTATATTCAATTTAAATTACCATTAATAGAGTACTATAATTAGGTGGAGCCGAGAGTAAAGAGAAGGTCTTTATTGACTGACCCATGTGAAACTGAATCTCCCCTAATTTAATTTGCCGACAACGTAAACGCTTCACTTTGAGTATCTCGAACACATCCATGTGTCACTCTAACTCTCTCACTCTTCTTCTCCCCAATTTCATGGTCACACTAATCTTCCTTTAACTTCTCAACAAACAAATCTTCCCCTTTTTTATTTTTTGATCCTTCTCTCTCCTTTTTTTGATGCGACCCAAGAATTATTCTCAGATGGAGAAACCCATCTCCATCACGACGGGGAAGTTTCGGACCAACAACAACAACAATCATAACAATGTCTGGTTCGTTGTTCCACTCTTCTTTATCCTCTGTTTCGTTCTCCTCTGTTTCGACTACTCTGCTCTCTTCACCGACACAGACGAAACCGCTTTCTCAATTCCCGACGTTACCCAGAAATCAACATCCTCTGAATTCACGAAAGATGACAACTTTTCTCGATTTCCCGACGACCCATCTCCTGATTCTTCCTGCTCCGGTCGGTATATTTACGTTCATGAACTTCCGTATAGATTCAATGGTGATTTGCTTGATAATTGCTTTAAGATTACTAGAGGAACCGAGAAAGATATTTGTCCTTACATCGAAAACTATGGTTTTGGTCCTGTCATTAAGAATTACGAGAATGTGTTGTTGAAACAAAGTTGGTTTACGACCAATCAGTTCATGCTCGAGGTGATATTCCACAACAAGATGATAAATTACAGATGTTTGACTAATGATTCGTCACTAGCGTCTGCGGTTTTCGTGCCGTTTTACGCAGGTCTTGATATGAGTAGGTATCTTTGGGGTTTCAACATTACGGTTAGAGATTCTTCGTCTCATGAGCTGATGGATTGGCTTGTGGTACAGAAAGAGTGGGGTCGAATGTCTGGTAGAGACCATTTCTTGGTTTCAGGAAGGATTGCTTGGGATTTCAGGAGACAGACTGATAACGAATCTGATTGGGGAAGCAAGCTTCGGTTCTTACCCGAGTCGCGGAACATGTCGATGTTGTCCATCGAATCGAGTTCTTGGAAGAATGATTACGCTATTCCGTATCCGACTTGTTTCCATCCAAGATCAGTGGATGAGATTGTGGAGTGGCAGGAGCTAATGAGGTCTCGAAAACGCGAGTATCTATTCACCTTTGCGGGTGCTCCAAGGCCTGAATATAAAGACTCGGTTCGAGGGAAGATTATAGATGAGTGTTTGGAGTCAAAGAAGCAATGTTACTTGCTAGACTGTAACTATGGGAATGTGAATTGTGACAACCCTGTCAATGTGATGAAGGTTTTCAGGAACTCGGTGTTTTGTCTTCAGCCACCGGGTGATTCTTACACTAGAAGGTCAATGTTTGATTCAATATTGGCAGGCTGCATTCCGGTGTTCTTCCATCCAGGGACAGCGTACGCTCAATACAAGTGGCATTTGCCCAAGAATCACTCGAGTTACTCGGTTTATCTACCGGTTAAGGATGTGAAGGAGTGGAATATCAAAATCAAGGAGAGGTTGATTGAGATTCCAGAGGAAAGAGTGGTGAGGTTGAGAGAAGAGGTTATAAGGTTGATACCGAAGGTTGTCTACGCTGATCCGAAGTACGGATCGGATGGGAGTGAAGATGCATTTGAGTTGGCTGTGAAGGGAATGTTGGAGAGGATTGAAGAAGTGAGAGAGATGATGAGACAAGGGAAAGATGGTAGTGATGGGTTTGATGATAGAGATGATTATAAGTATACTTTTTCTCCATATGAAGAACCTCAAGTTTTGGCTTAAAGTGGAAAATATGTCATTATAGTGGCCTTTTTTTTTTATATAGTTTATATAGGTAGAAGCAATTTAGTGGGAAAAAAGAAGAAGAAAAAAAGCTATTTTGATATAAAAGAAAAAACAAAAAGATGCTATATGAATCCTTCTTCAACCGTTTTGGTTAAGTACTTAAGTTCATTATTACTTGAGCATCTAGTCTGGTCCACCGGATTTGGTTTGAGTGTAGTTTAGAAATGAGTTAAAATTATGTAAATTTAATTTAGGATTTGAATGGTTGCGATGGAGCAATGTGCATGGCTCAAAGAAGTAATATTTCGGGGTTGGTGGAGGGACAAGGAAGTTCTTGTCTATGATAGAGAAAGACGGTAAGATAGTCTATTCGATGATGTATATAAAGCAACGGTTGCATTGTACATCCTCTACAATGATAATATAACCCACATACTAAGACCGCATAAATTTATCTTCTTTGTAGGTGCTCTTGCTTCAACATTGGTGTCTGATGTCACAGATGGTTCCTCCAATGTCAGAGAGGTATGGCAACTTTCCTACAAGTGAATCAAAGTTCTGCTGGGATTCAATAGCGCTCCATTCTGATCCAACGATTCATCGAGTTTAGTGGATTTGTGTTGCTCTTCAAAATGACTAGAAACTCAAAATCTCATTTATGTTTTAGTTTATAAAGTCTGTTGACTGAATAATTATTGCTTAGTTTTGTTCTTTGATACATTCTCTGACTTATAAAAGGCTTATGTGATCTGCTCGTCTATTTTCACCGGACCAAAGTACCAACTTATGCTTACTTGGTAAATGAGTCGGATGATTGTGTTTGGCCAAATAAGATAAGTTGGTTTATTTTTTAACTTCCTCCCTTAAAGTAATTGGCTTTAACTTGATTATATTATCCCTCTAATTTTCTTTATACCAAATAAATATTCTCAATGTTAGAACTCCAATATTGAAATTGGAATGTCCTCTTAGTTAAACAAATAATAACTTGGGAGTTCTTCATCTTAAAATTGGAATGTCGTTTTAGTTAAACAAAGAATAACGTGGGGAAAGAAAAAGAAGAAAAACAAAGAATAACTTAGATGTATGTATACATATTCTTAATCTAATGTACTTTGCTACTTTCATTACCAGACAAAGAAATGGTAACAGAATATAATAGATGATAGTTCAGTTACAAGAATTTATTCCTTTGGGGCTTATCATCAATATTAGGACAAGCATAATTCTATGAGTAACCTTTTCATTGTAAACAAAGAATAACTTAAAATATAATCATTATGTGCTATCTATATATAACCAAAAGCTCTCATCATCATTATGTGAAACCAAGACATCATAAAATTATTGAAAATACTAAAAGTAAGAGCATAGTTATGTCAACTTATGATAAACTCAGAAGATACTATTTACTGTATCAAACGCGCGGATTAAAATGTGACGGTTGCAATCTTGGTCGTGACTACTATAGTATTGGTCATCGCTGTTTTCGTTCTGGACTCTTCTTCCACAACGAGTGCGCCGAATCCAGTGTAGAGATTCACAACCTCTATCATCCACAACATTCTCTCCACATCAAAGTACTTAAACAAAATGAAGATGTCCATGGAGAATGCAAGCTATGTAGAGGTAACTTGGCAAAAATATATTACCAATGTTCAACATGTGATTTTGCCATCGATTTAATATGTGCAAGAAAAAAAGTTGTGGCAACAATTGAGGTTCCAAAGACCCATGACCACCCTTTATCCCTTATTCCAAAGATGATTACGTTTACTTGTCATTTATGTGGATTGCTTGATGATCGGTTTCCTTATGCATGCAATTTATGTGATATTACTTTTCACAAAGATTGCGCCGAATCCACACCAGAGATCAACTACTCTTGTCATCCTCAACACCTTCTCAAGCGTCTCACGCATGTTCCAAGTTATACTGATGGAAAATGTTGTTTGTGTGGAAGCAAACTTCATAACTTGTTTTATCACTGTTCTATTTGCAATTTTAGCGTGGATGTCAACTGTGAAAAAAATCCACCCTCTTTCACTCTTTTTCACCCTAAAGCTCATGAGCATAAGCTCACTCTTATGCCGCAACGAAGTTTTGTATGCAGCGCTTGTGGAATGGATGACGATCCAAATCCTTACGTATGTCCTCAGTGTAATTTCATGATTCACAGAAGTTGTATTGATATACCACGCGTTATTAAGATCTATCGTCATGATCACCATATTTGTTACAATAACTTTCTTGACGCTGGAGATTGGAAATGTGGAATATGTCATAAAAAGATAAACTGGACATGTGGGGCTTATTCTTGTTCGGAATGTCCAGATCTTGTCATGCACTTGAGATGTGCCACAAGATTCGGGATATGGAATGGGATTGAACTTGAAGGCATATCAAAAAATACTCTAAAAGTCAAATCATACGAGGAGATCGAAGAAGGGGTAATAAAGCATTTTAGTCACGACCATACTTTAAAGTTTAAAGAAGGGAGTGATGGTAACGGTGAATGCATACAGTGCACAATATGCACTTATCCCATATTTTCTAATCCATTTTATAGTTGCATGGAGTGTGATGATTTCATCCTTCATAAAAAATGTGTGGATCTCCCAAAAAAGAAAATAGATTCTTTCTACAAGATGTCGACCTCGCTAATCACAAATTATCAGGGTAATGCAGAAAACATTTGCAATGCTTGTCAAAACATCTATCAAGGTTTTTCTTACTTAAGTGATGATGGAAACACTTTATTGGATGTGCGATGTGGTTCTATTTCCGAGCCTTTTTTCCATGAAAGTCATCCTCATTCGTTATACGTCAGCTACTTAACAGGCGGCCGATTTTGTAATGCTTGTAGAGAAAAAGCAACAATGGTTTTGAGTTGTGAGGAATGTGAATTTGTTTTAGACATTAAATGCTCTACTCTGCCAAACATTGTTAAACACGAAAATGATAAAGATCATTTGTTGTCTCTATGTTATGGAGAAAACAAATGTGAGCAATGCTGGTGCGAGATGTGTGAGGAGACAATAAATCCAAAGAAATGGTTTTATTCATGTGATCATTGTGGCATTGCTTTTCACATCAGATGCACACTTGGAGACTTCATATGGTTTAAACCGGAAAAAAAATCTGAATCATCCACCAATTGTGTGATTCTTAATAATCGTGCAAGTCGGCCATTTTGTTATTCTTGTAATTCTCGCTGTAAATACCCATCCATCTTGTTTTTCTATGGGAAAACATTGTGTTCTTTGCAATGTTTCCAACAAAAAGTTTATGCAATCCTGGCATAAATCTTATTTATTTTCTCAAATATTTTATGATAAAAAACAAATTAGATTATGTGTTGCATGTTAATACTATATATATTTTAAGCATCAAGTATATTAAAAAAAAATTTATGTGCAATTTGGAATTCAATTCGATTTAGGTTGGATTTCTTTTTATTTCTTTGTTATACTTTTGGTTTAGAAATAATAGTATTCAAAACAAAATATAATATACTTTAAGTTTCGATATGTATTCAAATCTAATCAAATACTAAATTTTATACCACGTCGTGCACATGATGATTTTCTTTTGAAACAATTTGTGAATTTTGATAAGGGTTTATTGGTAACGAGTGTTTACTTGTTGCTGTAAGAACTTTTTTTTTGTTTTTTCCACAAAAGTTGGATTTTATTGAACTGAACCAATCAATATGGGCTAATATAAACAAAAGCCGTATAACTATAATTTTACAAGAATTAATTAAAGCCCAACATGAGCCTAAACATAACCCTAATGAAGAGGAAAATACAAAAAGCCTCCATCACTAACACGTGTTTCAATTAGAACAAACAGAGAGCTTCCATCACAGACCGACTTTAACCTTGCCGTTCACCACCGATTCCGGTGACAAGAGTCATCGTCGATATTAATTTGTTCAGTAAATTTTGTGGTTTTTCACCGTTTAACAAAATCGGAGCCCATAAGAGGATAACAGCTAAAGGGAATTGATAGTATGCTTCAGTTCTTCTACTTCTTCTCTTTAATTAAAATTGCAAATCACTGGGATAATTAAAAAACCTTTCCCAATTAAAAAACCAAACACTCAAAAGATAAATCAGTGAAAACAATTGATTAGTGAAATTTACTAAATTGCAATCACCAATGAGAAATCCCATGAAATTATTTAAAGCAAACAAATATGGAAGCCGACTAAAAGATGTTAACGAAACCATCTATGTCAGTTGATAAGCTGGACATCACTGCGTGGGAAGCCAATAGATTCCAGACGGAAGCCGACCAAAGATGTTAAAGAAACCATCCATGTCAGAAGAGAAGCCGGAAATCACGGCTGAGGAAGCCAGTTGATTCCGGACGGAAGCCAACTATCTTGGCTAACAGAGTCATAAGATGCTGGATAAAAGCCCGAGTCATACGAGACGGCGATTTACTGAAAAATTCAGTCGGTAGAAACAGAGTTCATCTCTGTAAAAGATATGTAGGAAAAAAGAGAGAACTTTTTGTTTTGCTGTAAAGAACTTTGGATGCAAATGTTTTTACTATTTGTGAAACTATTATTTTATATTTATAGCCAAATTTAATTTTTTAACTAAACAAAAATTATGCCGTCCATATAGTATCCTGTAAATTAAGTTTTAGATTATTAATTTTGTTAATTATTGATAAAAAAAACTCAAATAATGTCATATTTTCTCTTAATTCAAAAGTTAATTGTGTATAATTTGATTGGTTCCCCCAAAAGAAAAATTGATTGGTTTAGTGAACCGATAAATCCAATCTCGTACCGACCGGTTCAATGGGTTTTGTATTTGCTCCTCTGTGCTCTGGCCTCTACACTTTGGATAGCTGCCGCCGAAGTTTTGTGCAATGGCGACGAAACCGACGTTTCAGCTGTTTTCTTCTTCTCAAGGTTCTGGTCTAGGTTTAGGGTTCCTTGATTCATCAGAGCCAGCTCTTCCTCCACCTCCTCCTCCTGTTGAAGTATTATCCTTCGAGGTATCGTCACTACTACTTCCTCTGCAACTCCATCTTCAATTTCTTATGTAAGTTTCCCTCTTTTTGATTTCTGGTGATTTCGTCGCAGTAGGTGTCTTCCTCCACTGATTTCGAAGTGGATAAATTGACTATCGGCGAGATCACTCTTTTGAAGGTATGTTTCTGTCGAGAAAATTCACCAAACTTTGAGAAAGTAATGGAGAAATTGAGTTTTGTTAGTTTCTGGTTTGGTTATAGGGTCGTGTGAGCACTAAAGAGGTTTTTGGATTGCCTAATTCAGATTTGGTTCCTGGAGTCTATGAAGGTGAATGATTTGTTCTAGTTGTAGTTTATGTGATGTGTATCCCCCTGCATTAAGCAGTTTTGTAACTCTTGAATTCGATTGAATCTAGGCGGGCTTAAGCTTTGGGAAGGATCGATTGATCTTGTTAAAGCTCTTGAGAAAGAATCACAAACCGGAAACTTATCATTTTCCGGAAAGCGGGTTCTCGAGGTAGGCTCTTTTGCCTTAGGTGTCAAACAATGATGGATACAACGTGTTCTTCACATCACTAACATAAGATATTGAATCTATATACTCAGCTTGGATGTGGTCATGCACTTCCAGGAATCTATGCGTGTCTCAAGGTAAGTTGATGCTGTCTAAGCTTTATTATACTCTGTGGCTAAGTCACATCTTCTTAGATATTATGGTTCCTTTTGGTGTTTAGGGTTCAGATGCTGTTCATTTCCAGGACTTCAATGCTGAGGTTCTTCGATGTCTCACCATTCCGAATCTGAATGCTAATCTGTCTGAGAAGTCTTCCTCTGTCTCAGTAAGTGAAACAGAAGTACGCTTCTTTGCTGGTGAGTGGAGTGAAGTTCATCAGGTTCTTCCACTAGTTAATAGTGATGGTGAGACTAATAAGAAGGGTGGTTATGACATCATTCTAATGGCTGAGACGATATATTCCATCTCCGCTCAGAAAAGTCAATATGAATTGATTAAAAGGGTACACTCTCGTTTTCTCCTAGATAGCAGAAACTTTTACGATCATTCTTAAAGATTCATTGGAGGTTCAACACTTGGTTCTTTGCAGTGTCTGGCGTATCCTGATGGAGCAGTGTATATGGCTGCAAAGAAGTACTATTTCGGGGTCGGTGGAGGGACAAGGCAATTCTTGTCTATGATAGAGAAAGACGGTAAGATGGTCTATTCGATGATGTATATAAAGCAACAGTTGCATTGTTCATTCTCTACAATGATAATATAACCTCCAACCGCATAAATTTATCTTCATTGTAGGTGCTCTTGCTTCAACGTTGGTGTCTCAAGTCACAGATGGTTCCTCAAATGTCAGAGAGGTATGGAAGCTTTCGTACAAGTAAGTCGAAGCTATACTGGAATTCAGTGTCCAACGATCTGATTTTAGTGGATTTGGGTTGCTCATAAAAATGAGTGGAAATTCAAAATCTCTCATCCATGTGTTTAGCTTATAGACTCTCCTGACTGTGTTATAATAATTGCTTAGTTTTTCATTTTGGTACATTTTCTGGCTTAACGAAAGGCTTATGTGATCTGCCGTTGATTCTCACCGGACCAAAGTTCCAAACTAAGCTTTAGTTGGAGTCGCAGTTTATATATTGTAAATCTCTCACATGATTAGTTATGCTTTTGAGAATAAATCCACCAGCTCGACCTGTCTTGTAAAAAGGTTGTCCTATTTAAGTCAATACCATAGTTGCCTTTTAATCAGTTAGTGCAGCCCATACTAGGCTTACATGGTAATGATTTGATGATTATGTTTTGGTCTCCAATTAATTTGAGATAAGAGGCGTAGCAGTTGGCCTCGACAGGGTCAAAAAGTCAAAAATTTCCGACATTAGAAGGTATATCTTTTTCTTTTTTAAATCTAGCAAATGAAACCCCAAACTCAAAGAGTGTACAGATATTCAAAAGAGATTATACTTGAAACCAAAACAATTCAAATTCACCAACAAAATAAAGAACATAGGTGTTTTACAACATAAAGATTCATGATGGTGAATGGTCAAGAGTCACGGCCGCATCGGTAATGCTTAGAGCAGCCTCTACTATAAGGGTTAGACGGTGGAGGAAGACATTGAGTTGAGTAAGACTCGCCTCGTTTACCACCATCGCAAGCAGGCTGATTCCTCCTCAAAGCTCCATACGAAAGCTTATGTGCCTGCTCCTCCGTCAACCTCTGGCTTGACCAAGACTCCATTATCACACTCATTTCCTCTGTCTCCACCATGCTGCTGCACTCCGCCACAGATCCATTGCACAGAGATGATGATGATGCCTTGGAGGTGACGTGTGCTAGTAGAAGGCAGAGAAAGAAGATGGTGATGGTGGAGAATATCCTAGAGGGTTTTATCTCCATTTTGTAAGTGTCTTAAAGAGAGAAGAAGAGAGTGAATTGTGAAGACGAATCTTTGGTTATATAATAATAAATAAGCATGGAATGCCACATTGAGACGATTTCCTCATTGTAAAGACAAAGCTTAGTGGGAGCAGCACTAGAAGGGACCGCACTTCACCTAACACACTGCTTTACTTAATAGAGTACGTGTGTATATTTATGTCCGACCACTCTATGTTAATGTAAAACTACTTATACACCTCGGTTTTTGTTTTCCTATAATTATGTTTTGGTAGAAAGTTTGAATCCGGATTCTTATTGGATTACTTTTTATCAGTAGAGCCAAAACAAAAGGTACTTATGAGTTCTGACAATGTATATTACCACGTTTAATGTAATTTAATAATATGGTCAATTGCTTTCGTGAGAGGGTATTTCTTATTTATTGAGATTTTCTTATTGCAAACTTGTTATCTAACATGACTTTAGAATCTAAATCTAAATGTAAGTTTAAGGAATTATACATATTTAAATAAATGGACTCAACTCTACATTACTTCTCAAAATATCTACGTTGTTGCTTATATAAGTTACATGTTAATTTTGCTTTCCAAATCAATTCATGATTAATGAGAAAATGGAGACGGATACAAACGCCCATAGTTGTTGATGCATGCAACGTATAACATAGCGTAAAACTACCGCTGTTAATTATGCTTGGTGAATTTCGCATCTCCTGTTGGTCGCTTCTCGTGTAGGTTAGGTCGATTAGGCTGGAATATTATTATCAAGGTTTCTTATTATTTATTTTTAAAAATTTCATTTTTGATAAAGGGTCTTCAAATTAAAATGCAAATGTCAAGTTACAGGACCACAACCTTTTTGGGTCATGCAGTTTAGATGATAGTTTAGAGATTAATTAGTGTTACACGTACCTAACCGAGAAATAGAATAACAACATAAGGATGATATATGAAGTAAAGATTATCCATAACAATTACTGAAGAGGGACTTGTATAAATCTAAGTGTTTGCAAGTTATTTCTAAGATGATCAGATGATCCACAACTTGTATGCTTGTAAAAGAGGAATTTTGGAGGTAAAAAGTCATTCATCTGAAACAACTCGTTTTTTCTTCTTCTTGTTTACGGTTTTTAGTTTTCTCTCTTTGTTTTTGCCCGAATTCACAACAACAACATTTCGTAATGGCGGATGATGGTAACTAATTTAAAAATAAATAGTTAGATAAATGATTTTACTGAGACCTCATAAATTGATATAATTTCATTTGTTTTATTGTTATATCTTAACCAAAGAATTCCATGAATAAATCCAGACAAATTTCTCAAGATCCATAAATTTTTTGTGAAGGTTCGAACTCCGCAACAATAAAAGAAAAAAAAATCAGAGTAGTGAATCTTTCAACCATTAAATCACCACCAGTTGATTATAGTTTTATTTATTTTGGTCATTACAAAATGATAGAATATTAAATGTGATTACGTCAAAATTTTGATTAGTAAAATTTTGTGGAATCAAAAAAATTACGCAAATAGTTAGAACGAAAACGTAGATTTCTATTGATGACGTAGTTGTTACCCTCAAATTCGGATCAAGTAACCAAATAGCTAGAACAAAAACGTTTAGTAAGAATATAGATCATGGTTTTCTATAAAATTATGATTTGTAAACTTTCACAAAAAAAAATTTTAAAACATTTTCGTAATTTTGCAGCATATTAATCGGAGCCAAGATAACTTATGTCGTGTGTTGGTACGACAATAATTAATCTGAAAATCAGACTAACTGACCAGATTACTAAAATAAACAATACTCGATGATCATCATGGTCAGTTCCATAATTTTTTGTTTCTCTAATTAGTCCTAGATATATATAAGAATAGGAATTGCAAGCACATAGATAACACACGTTGCATGGAGTATACATACTCAACAAACTTATTATACAATATAGGGTTATTACAATTAATTAATTCGAAATTATTTTATCAGCAGAGAGTTTTCACTTCAACCTCTGCATCTGTAGTACTTGGGGTGGCCACGGTTGTACTTGTTCGACGGATGAGGCAAGGCTCTTCCTCCACCACCGGAAGCTGCCGAAGCCGCCGTGTCATGTTTGAGAGCTCCATAGGTGAGATACCTCACCTTACTTGTTAACATCATCCTCTCACCACTCGGTGATGTCACCATATCTTTAGTTTCTTCATCTTCCTTTAGGATGAGTTTGTTCACCTCTCCATCTTCTTCATCGCTCTCGTAACGTTCTTTCACCCACGTGTTATTCACGTGATGATTTCTCGATACACGTTCTTCGTCGTTTTCGGTAAATGTGTAGTACTCCATGATTGATGTTTCTTTATGCTTTGAGTTATATATTTATTAGTAGGGGCTACACCTTTATTTATAGTGAACGATTGTGTTTGTAACTTGTAAATGTAATGTTTAAGCGAATCTTTTTTACTTTTAACTAGAAAGATAATTCATTATATCGAAAACAAATACTTTTTTTTTTTCTCCTTTTCAAAAAGGTTACCGGCCGGACGTAATATGTTTCTTCTTAGTTATTTTGGATAAGAGTGATTGTGATGCAAACTCTTTAACAAAAAAAAAAAAAAA
>Ga0041059_1000476_pt1 | contig 30353 bp, 19 predicted proteins | sample AraColnosormetaG_FD_56232 | JGI IMG/M metagenome (GOLD analysis project Ga0041059, IMG submission 56232) | Arabidopsis roots microbial communities from North Carolina, USA - Col MF nosort | ecosystem: Host-associated > Plants > Roots > Unclassified | place: USA: North Carolina | collected...
AAAAAAAAAAAAAAAAAAAATACCACTTACACAAAGTAAAAGCAAAAGAAAAAGATAGAGATGAGACCAAATTCATAAATTTGATAGAAAGATAAGGATGAGATTCTTTTATAATTGTGAAGATAAATATACTAATTTTTATCGAAGGGGTGTTCAAAAGTATATTGATTCAAATAGATTATAGAGAAAAATTAAGTAAAACTTAGATTTAGAAATACCTCTTGTTATAGTTGTCATATAAATCTTAAATTTAACATCAATCATATTGTCAAATCTAGCTTTATTACCAAAAATATATCTAGAATAGAAATACTAAAAAATTAAAATGTCATCCGAAATCTATAATTAATTAATCGAATGTCACAACCATATTAGTCATATAAACATTTTTCTTGTTCCAAGAATGACATCTTGACCGAAGAATAAAGCTATGAAAAGTAATAGACCAAAAAGTTAAGACTTCTAAAACAGAGGCTCCGATCTTTTATTAGTTCTTTAAAAAGAATCCGGATTAATTTAATCATCGGATTAGTTGGATTGGACTAAACAATGATTTTGAATTAGGTAGAAACCTTAATGATTATGAGATCAACTCAATGAATTCTTTCCAATTATTATTGTCTTAGCAACACATTCTAGTATATCCATAAAAGAAATATTATAATTCCCTTATTTTAGTCATATAAGTATGAATAACCCTAATGAATTGAAGTATTGAACTAAAATTAACGAATGAATAAGCTCTTTCCAACCCAGAAAACAATAAATAAATCCATGAAAAACTGAATTTGTTGGATTGAGCTTGACCCATTTGAACAGGCTACTTATATTATATATAAATGTGAACATCTTTGCATGAAAAAATAAGTCTCGTCAACAAATGTTAGCCGAAATAATGATATAGTTTAAGATAGAGCCAAACACATAATATACATACACATGTACATTGTATTTTCTCAAAAAGGTATAATGACAAAAGACAAAATTAATAGGGGTAATATCGTAAATTCAAGGGTAAAGGAGCTGGGCATAAGCTTTGTTCTCGAGTCTCCCGCTCCGCTCAGGTGTAGCGTAGCGCCTCTTAAACTTTCTCTCCCTTTACTATGCGTTTTCTTTGGAAACCCTAAAACTCTGCAAGAACAAGAAGAAAGTCTCATCCTTGAAATCGACGCTGTGATTAGCTCTTCTTAAGGTCAATTCGTCACTTTACCTCGACTTGTAAGTTTGCTTCTCCTTTTATTTGGTCATGGTCGTTAGAGTTTTCTTATAGGATTTGTAATCTCAATTCATTAGCTGGGATAGCTTAATTAAGGAGTAAATTTTGTTGTAAAGTTTTGATTTTTATTGAACACTGTTGTTTCTCTCACAGGGTTATTGTGAGAAAAGAGTGGTGGAATTAGTTAATAACCTTATGGAGGAAGAGGTCGTGAAGTCTGAGAATGGTAGTTTAGAGTTTCATGATGACACTTTATCATCATCACTCCAGGTTAATGGTGTTCTTAAAGAGAACGAGAATCCGGATGTTGATTTTCTTGAGGATTTAGATTCTTACTGGGAGGACATAAATGATAGGTTAACTATCTCACGAGTGGTGAGTGATTCGATTATAAGGGGAATGGTAACTGCTATTGAGTCTGATGCTGCTGAGAAGATAGCTCAGAAAGATCTTGAATTGTCAAAGATTAGGGAGACTTTGCTTCTGTACCATGTTGGTTCTGAAGAGAATGAATCCTCTGAGTCCCGTTTGATTCATGATGAACTTACTCAAGGATCTTCGAGCAGTCTTAAAAAGAAAGCGAGGAAACAGTTGTTGATGCTCGTTGAAGAACTCACCAATTTGAGAGAGTATATTCACATCAATGGATCAGGTGCCACTGTGGATGATTCATTGGGTTTAGACAGCAGTCCGCATGAGACCAGGTCCAAAACTGTCGATAAAATGCTTGATTCTTTGAAGAGCATTCTAGAGACTGTGTTGAAGCGGAAGAATGATATGGAACTTCCCTCCTCGTGGCAGCAGGAGCATGATTTTCAAAAAGAAATTGAGTCTGCAGTGGTTACTAGTGTTCTTCGGAGTCTCAAGGATGAGTATGAACAGAGATTGTTGGACCAAAAAGCTGAATTTGGTGGTAATAGAAGTCTCATACTTGGAAATATCAAAGAGATTACTGGTCTGCGCCAGGAACTAGAGGCGATTCGTAAATCGTTTTTGGATCATGAAAACGGGGACGAGGCAGGAGAGGTAGGGGATCGGAAAAGAGTGGAGCAATTACACCGCAAGATGTCAGGAAGCCTTAATTCAGTTTCTTCAGTTTGGGAAAATGGTAAGCATGAAGAGAGTTCTACTGGCTTAATACCTGAGCATAACGAGACCTTAAGACACATGTCTCCTGATGAGATGATCAATCACTTTAAGATCGAGATGAATAAAATGAAAAGAGACCATGATTATAAAATACAAGAGTTGACAGAGCAATGCTTTACCTTTAAGCGCAAGTATCTGAATTTAACGGAAAGGGGTTCTTTTTCTTTTGTGGGGAAGGATAAGGAGCTAGGGGCGCTGAAAAAGAAGATCCCATTTGTCATCTCTAAATTGGATAAAATTTTGATGGAAGATGAAAAGTTTGTGTCTGAAGGCAAGAATGATGCTGGTTTAAAGCGCCAACTGGATTCTCTTCTTCTGGAAAATCGTCAACTGAAAGATTCACTTTCAGACGCTGCTGAGAAGATGTCACAGCTCTCTCAGGCTGAGGCAGATCATCAAGAGTTGATTCGAAAGCTCGAAACAGATGTTGAGGATTCTCGTAATGAAGCTTCTATTTACGAAGATGTTTATGGGTGTTTTGTGACGGAGTTTGTGGGCCAGATTAAATGTACAAAACAGGAGACAGATTTAGAGCATAGTATGTTGAGAGAAGCATATGAATTGTTATTGGAAGATCTTGCGAGGAAAGAAGCTCGTAAAAGCAAGGAGGATTTTGAAGACTCTTGTGTCAAGTCCGTCATGATGGAAGAGTGTTGTTCAGTCATATATAAAGAAGCCGTGAAGGAAGCTCATAAGAAAATTGTTGAGTTGAACTTGCATGTAACAGAAAAAGAAGGTACTCTAAGATCAGAGATGGTTGACAAGGAAAGACTGAAAGAGGAGATTCATAGGCTGGGTTGTCTTGTTAAGGAGAAGGAGAATTTAGTCCAAACAGCTGAGAATAACTTGGCTACAGAGAGAAAGAAAATTGAGGTAGTCTCTCAACAGATTAACGATCTGCAATCTCAGGTGGAACGGCAAGAAACAGAAATTCAGGATAAGATAGAAGCACTGAGCGTTGTTTCGGCACGCGAGTTAGAGAAAGTAAAAGGTTATGAGACGAAGATATCCAGCTTGAGAGAAGAGTTGGAACTAGCAAGAGAGAGTTTGAAGGAAATGAAAGATGAAAAAAGGAAAACCGAGGAAAAGTTATCAGAGACAAAAGCAGAGAAAGAGACACTTAAGAAGCAACTTGTGTCTCTGGACTTAGTCGTTCCTCCTCAATTGATAAAAGGGTTCGACATTCTAGAGGGTTTGATAGCAGAAAAGACGCAAAAAACGAATTCTAGGTACTTTTTTTTTTCTTTCTCTACCTTTATACATGGAAATACAAGTATTTATCCCTTGGTTCAACAGCATGAAGATAATAATTGTATGATAACTTTCTTGGATCTTAGGTTGAAAAACATGCAGAGTCAACTGAGTGATCTGTCACATCAGATCAATGAAGTCAAGGGGAAAGCATCTACGTACAAGCAACGGCTGGAGAAGAAGTGTTGTGACCTCAAGAAGGCTGAGGCTGAGGTAAGACATGATTGCCCCTATCCATCGAATTCGTATTTTATTTTTATAAGCTTGTTACATTAACAGGCGTTTGCGAATTGTGTCCTTACCCTTATTTAGTAGAAGAATTAACTGTTATTGGATTTAAAAAGTGATGTTTAGATGGTTGTTGTTAACAGGTTGATCTTCTTGGAGATGAGGTTGAAACTCTTTTGGATCTTCTTGAGAAAATATATATCGCTCTCGATCATTACTCTCCAATCCTAAAGCATTACCCTGGCGTAAGCACGATCTCGGTCTACACATATTTCATTTTTCTTTCCATTTTGAGATTGATTTTAATGATGAGACCATACTGATTACTTTGCAGATCATTGAGATTTTGAGGCTTGTCCGGAGAGAACTTAGCGGAGAATCAAAGAGACCATCGGGTTGATAAGTCGGATCTCTTTCACACTAGTTTATTTCTGTTTCTTTCTGTACAGATCTCTCAGGCTTATTTAATGCTGTTGATGTTTAGTTTTGTTCAGTAGGTAGGTTTTGATAAATGTACTGTCATCAACTGAATGTTTGATCACCGGATCTTTCAATCTTAGAATACAGTTGGGTTACATACAGACGTGAGAAACAACATCTTATGAGTTATGACTAAATTCAAACATATTGAACTTGAATCTGATCTACCAAATTTACTGCAAGTGATCCAAAATCGTTACTGGTTAGATCATTGTGGTAAAGGAGATTCGCGAATTTGATTATCTGATTCCTTGTTTAAACCAAAAGATTCATAAAACCAAGCAAGTTTTGAAGATACTAGAACTTGACATGGGGAACATCTCTCTTGAGAATGAAACAACATTTCTCGGTGAATCTCTTCATAAGAGCATCAAAACTAAGGGTTAAGAGTTAGACAAGTGTCTATTGTTGATTGGCTGAATGATAAATATTAAATATTGAAGGAGCAAAAAATCAATTCAAATTTCAATCTCACAAATGAATTAGAAATGTCAATAAGTAAACCATTTTGTTCTTATTTTTTATATCATCTATGTTAAACTATCAACCATTTCTTTTTTAAAAAGTTATATGCCCATAAGGCATTGAAAACAAGATTTTGGTTAGTCTTTATGAATGATAAGCCTTTCAATTTGTTAATCATCTATGTTAAACTATCAAAATTTGTGTGTTTTGTAATGTCATGTATGTATATAAGTTGTAATAATTATTAAGTTTTTTAAAATTAAAATATTTTTTTTTTAAATATTTTTTTTTCTTCTTAAGAACTTCAAGCTAAGTTTCCACAATTGCATATTACTAAAATTTCAATCTCTTAACTAAACTCTTAACATCAAAATTTTCAAAATCAATTATATATATATTCTTAAGAACTAACCTAAGACTAGACTAAGCAACCATCAATAATGATGGTCTAACTTAGTCTTGCTTGGTACGGTTTTGATTCACCAAATGTTCGGGACGGTTTAGATAAACCGAATCGCCCGCCGTAAAATCTCCTAGACAGAGGACACAGGTTGCGGCCGCAGACATGTGTTGGCATATTGAAGGCGTGATTTGTGGAGCTGACGTGTCGATGACAGCATCATAGCACCGCTCCAATAAGCTTGCAATAGTAATGATTTAAGAGCTCCAAACATTTCATGATCCTTCTTCTTCAGTCTTTGTCTAAGACAGCACAAGGAAAAACTCATATCAAGCAATATAATGAAGAAGACCATCAAGGTTCTTTCTTTGGCTTTTTTCTTCAATACTAGAATTATGTCTCGTGACTTTTTTGTGGTTCAAACAAACTAAGTTTATTTTGGTTAGTTCGTAATTTAGTTTATTGATACTTACTTGCAGAACTCAACTCATAGACCCGAGGATATACTTGTGCATGCAATCAAGGTAATCAATGATTGATTTGAACCATCAAAATAAGGTGTTATAGTGAAGTATAACTTGTATTTACGTAAAACATTATGGTCTAAACTCTCTTCTTTACTCAGAAGCGAAGATCAGCTAGTGGAGATGTCAAGAATGCAGTGAAACTCAAGGTACCCCATCTCTTCATCTTTTGTGATCTATCTATCTATCTATGATCTTTGACTTGATGAATCAAACCAGGAAGGAGAGGATTACTTACGTGTAGAAGAAGAAATACCTCATGATGATAATGTTGTTGTTATTGATGATGGTTGTGATCATGATCATGATGTTGATGATAATGATGACGATGAGGAGGAAAATGGAAGATATTGTAGACGTGAATTTGATCATGGATACCATCTAGTGAAAGGCCAAATGGGTCATGGCATGGAAGACTTCATCGTGGCTGACACCAAAACCGTTAAAGGCCACAATCTTGGGTTATACGCTATATTCGACGGCCACTCAGGCAGTGATGTTGCGGATTATCTGCAGAACCATCTCTTTGATAACATCTTGAGTCAGGTTTTAGAAACAAAAACTCACTCATTCCCCTCTCAAGAATTTCTCACAGAATTTAAAGACTTTGTTGTTGTTGTTTCATGAAGCCGGATTTTTGGAGAAACCCTAAGAAGGCAATCAAAAGAGCGTATAAATCTACGGACGACTACATTCTTCAAAACGTGGTTGGTCCACGAGGTGGCTCCACGGCTGTGACGGCTATAGTAATTGATGGGAAGAAAATTGTGGTTGCAAACGTTGGAGATTCAAGAGCAATCTTGTGTCGTGAAAGTGATGTAGTCAAACAAATTACGGTTGATCACGAACCTGACAAAGAGAGAGATCTTGTCAAGAGCAAAGGCGGCTTTGTCTCCCAAAAGCCAGGTCCCTTCTTTTGTATCTTTTACTAAGAAGAAAAGAGAAAATGATCTATTTCGGACTTCCAAGGCAAAGCCAATAAACCCATGTTACTTATAATGATTAGGCAATGTTCCGAGAGTGGATGGACAACTAGCGATGACGCGTGCGTTTGGAGACGGAGGCCTTAAAGAGCATATAAGTGTGATCCCGAACATAGAGATTGCCGAGATCCACGATGACACAAAGTTCTTGATCTTGGCTAGCGATGGACTCTGGAAGGTTTCTACATATGAATGCCATGGGACGTTATTAATTGGTGCACCCAAAGATAGGACTAAATCTTGATTGGTTTCTTTGTCAGGTGATGTCGAACGACGAGGTTTGGGATCAAATCAAAAAGAGAGGGAATGCAGAAGAAGCTGCGAAAATGCTAATTGATAAAGCCTTGGCTAGAGGAAGTAAAGATGATATCTCTTGTGTTGTTGTTTCTTTCCTTCAATGGATCGATTAAATGATTCAAGTATCTTTAATGTTTCATTAGGTGAACCACATATTAAGCAGTTTTTTGAAAGGAAAACAAACATTGTTTCATACAATAATATGTTCTCAGTCGAATCACTGTTACATATTGCTACAAAAATGTGTATAGTAGAATCACAAGGATTCAGGACTCGTTGACGGTCTGATCCTGGAAGGCATTCTTAAAAGTCTGTCTCTTTCCATCTTGTTCTTGAAAGAGTGCTTAGGCGTTATGGACATCTTGTTCAGGGCGTAATCAAGATCAGCCTCGTCATCTTCGTCACTGTCCTCATCTCCATTCACGATCACCTCAGCATCATTATCATCATCATCTTCGTCATAGGTCGCTTTGACCATTGACCAGTAGATGAAATTTGGGGAGATAAAGCTACAACATCACCCAAGAAAATGCAGAAACAGAGTCAAGACTTTCAATTAAGATTCCTGTAAAAGAATCGGTGCAATGGTTTAAAGATAGAGATGAACCTGTTTGAGGATTTTAGCAAGCAAGGGTCAAATGGGAAGAATGTATCCAGCCTCTCAAACCCGCCAAAAGCACGGGAAAGCTCAGACTCAAGTAGGTCATCGAAAATGAACGAGTCTGAGACGATGAACAGACCACCTTCTTTAGCTTGTCTAAGGAACTCCGCAACTACCGATGGAAGGCATACCTATTCTCAAAGCAGAATTCGCTTATCATGCATTTGATACATTGGCACACTTCCATATAACAGTTGACCTTATGTGACGAAAAGATAACTCACCATCAATGGGTTTAGTTTGTGCATTAATATTGACTCCAATGGTGTAAGCTGGGACCGAAAGCGAGGAACATCCAAGATGGATCTCATCCTGAAGCAGAGCACATACATGATTGCCTGTGGTCACAGAACAGATTCAAATGACAGTTTAAAATAATGTAACTACATTTTGGAATGACTCTTTGAAACTTAAAACTCTCAAGGACAGGTAAAAAAAATATTTTCGAGGATGAAATAGCAACAGAGTGATTGTAGAATTTTGTGACAGCAGGGGCCTGGGCTTGAATGCTATATATACCTGACATCCGGAGAAGAAAATCTGATGTGCTTCAGGCCTAGTATCATCATTGCAAGTTCTGCAGTAACCCACACACTCATCTATCAACCTAAAATTTTTGGACACAACAAAAACAATGTTACAAGTTACAACAAACTGAAGCTTCAATCAGATAAAATGATTATGTTTGAGGTGACATTTTGTAGAAATCGCTTCCACCTTTTCAACATGCTAGCCACAAAGGAAACAGGCAAAAACTTTCCACGAGCCAAGAAGCTAGCAAGATAAGCCACCGCACTCATTCTGTTAAGGGGGAGAGACAAAAGCACAACCAAGTTTGTGATTAGAACAATGACAGAACATATCATGCAGCGAACGAGAAAATTTAAACCGAAGGGATGCTTGCCTAGTAGCTACATGCTTGTTGCTGGAGAGAAAAATCTCCACTAGCTTACTAGCAAATTTCACACCACAATTTTCAGGATCCAGTGAGCAGGCATAGAATATCAGAAACTGCAGATGATATAGAAAGTGAGTATAAACCGAGACATTTCATGTCGACCATGCTAGAGTCTAGAAGAATATGTACATAATTATGCAAAATATGATAGCTATATGGACTACCTGGGTGAATTTTGATTTGTATGTGTTCAGAATGAAGTTTTCAAATGACTTGAAGAGGCTTTCAAACACCTACGCCAAAATAATTAAAAAAAATCAGAAGTGCTAAGAAGATTCTCGAGTCCATCATTAAGGAAAGTATAGATGCATATGTCAATGAGGTCCCATTTGGTGCCATACCTGATCCAAACGACCATCATTTTGACAGGATTCAAGATGCTCAAAAGCTACGACCATCAATTTGTCCAACAACTTAGAGACTATACTTCCATCTGATGTATCCTGCTTTAGAGGTCCCACTGGAAGCTGCAATAGATAAATCAAGTCCAAACTTTCGTAGTTCAGCAAAAAGAATGTTCCAACTAACTTGTTATCTAGCAACTTTTAACTGATACCAAAAGGAAACATAAACATAAAGTCTACCTCGTCTCCATCATTCATAGTGCCTTCAGCTGCATCTTCAAGTTCCATATCAAACATTCCTCTACTAGAGTCATCTTGTGGAATATCATCCCATTCAATCTCTAACTACAAGGATACACCAGCATATCATTCACTCACCAATACCACATTACTTACTGACCTCAATTGTATAAGCATATTCTGTCTACTTACATCCAAATCTCGCAGCCTCTCCATCACCATACCAAGAATCATGCTGCCACCAACTTGCCCTATTGAGCTATTCTCCAATTTTAATAAGCTCTCCACATATATCACTATCGACTGCAAGGCGGTAAGATAGTTTCGTATGAGTTTATCGCCAGTATGAGCTTACAACTAAATTGTCCAAAATTTACCAAAAAGAAAGACTCACATGGTCCTTTTTGTGCATCTTGGGCATTTGCTGGAAGAGCATTGGCACTAATCTTGAGGGAGTAAGAGGAACCAAAATAGAGATTTTCAGAAGCGCTGCATGCACCCGAGAAAGAACGTCTATCTTCTTGTTTAGTATACGGGAGTGCGAAAGGTTATTCACTACCCAAGGAGGTGGAACGAAGTTGCTTACGAGCATATTCAGACAAGAGTCTAAATACTTTCCACTAGTGACAGCCTGCGATGGAAAAAAGGCAAAAGTTAAATGGTCTAGCTCTTCATCTAGACTAATAACAATAGGCGGGTAAATGTTGAGTTGTGTACCAGTGATATGACAAGGTTCACCAATGCATCCATGACATCAGGTCTGTGGTCCCACAATTTCATTCGAAAAAGCTAGACATAACAATTGGGATGAAATCCAGGGTAAGATTTGGGAGGATCCATCTTAAAACTATTTAAATTGGAAGCAATTGTAAGCTCGTGCAATAGAAACTTACCGCAGAAAGAAGCTTTTGATGGTGAAGGACATCTATGCAAGCCACAGCGCCTGATAGAGCTTTCAAGACTGTCTGCCAGTTCAATTGAAAAATGAAAACACTTTAGCAAACAGAAAAAGAACAAATAAGAAAGAATTGATTGCCATACAAAGAATAGATCACACCTCAAGCTGCGCCACTACATCAGGATCCTTAAATTCTTTGATGTCCCGTGCCATAACTCCAACCATCTCACTATAAAGGTCTGAGTCCCCCTGTCATTAGCAAAGAATTAATAAAACTAGTATCAAGAAGCATAACAGATAATATAGCATCAAATATATATAACTGTAAACACATAAGCAGAGGAAGAAGCAAAACTTGCACAACACTCACAGTTTTGACAGATGTAAGAGCCTTTCTCACGGTCTGCACCAATTGCGTATCAGATAAATCAACGTTGTCCACATAGTTCTCGACTGTGCATAAGCTCGATGGATCACTCATAAGCTCTACTGCTCCCATCCTCTCTGGACTTAATGTAAATCGTGCTGCTACTTCAAGTTGCCGAAAGTGTGGAACTTTCCTGATGGACAAGAGAAGTATTAAGAAATCTCAAAACTTTCAACATTAACTTATACTCAAGACACCATAAACACTCAATTTAAACTCACTAGAAACAATATCTGGAAAAGTCTCTGAATTTAGACTAAATGTTAAGTATTGAAGCTATATAGACTATCAGCTGCGAAAATAGGGAAAGGAGAGCTATAAGAATCGATGTAACCAAGTAAAATCTCCATTGATTACAGATTTTACAAGAGAAAACTAGTATAAAGACACAAAATACGACGGTGAGAGAACTCACGAGGATGAATAATTGAAAGGGTCCGTCAGCTCAGGGAAACCCTTGTCACTGTCCCGTTCTGATAATTCCGGCCTTCGTTTTTTACTCCTTCGCTATGGTTTTTTCTTGGAGAAGAAAAATAGAGAAGGAGCAGATTCTGATGAAAGACGGCGATAATCGATAAATAATAGGAGACGTTTAGGGTTCACACTTACTTTTTCCTATTTCTTTAATTCCATCTTTTTTTTTCTTCACTATTGTCGTCATTACATCAAATTTTGTTTTCTATGTTTCTGTCGTGTGACAAACACAAATTTTTACTTAATTTAAGTAAGTGAACTATAGACATTATTTTTGGTTAATTGGTCTACTTTGATTGCTCACATAACCATAACTAAATAAGACCAAACCAGATATATATAAACCAAAACGAGAAAAGATTAGGGCCAACACACATACAAATTAGTTTCTCATTACAATTTTTACACCCAAAACAACAGACAAAAGAGCAATCAAAGCCAGCGGATACGAAAAGAAAACAACTCCATTTAAAGATCTAAAAATCTCAAGCATCGAGGTCAGCATCTTCATCCATCTCCTCTTTATACTCCTCTTCATCAGCTGTAGCATCTTGATATTGCTGATACTCAGCCACAAGATCGTTCATGTTACTCTCTGCTTCATTAAACTCCATCTCGTCCATTCCTTCTTCTGTGTACCAATGCAAGAAAGCTTATCTCAACATCAGGCTGATATAACCAATATCTTACTTCTTTTACATTTGTGAAATGGAACCAACCCATTTTTCTGGAAAAAGTGCTAACCAAACATTTGATTAACCGTATCACTACTACTTTCATTTCTATCTTCTGTTTCATTATGCTGACTATTTAAGCTCCGTTGTCAAATCTCTAAGTTAGACATAAAAGACAAAGACTAATCAATTGTCATCACACCAGCGTCGTCGAGTGAGCTATATTAATCGTGGATTTTAAGCATTAAAGAAACATTCTATAGTACTAAAGCAAATAAAATAATTATAATCAAACACTATGCTTGACACTGGTCACGTGTACTGGTAGTGAATGATTCTACATCATAAGAGGCCGCATCAAAATCCTAAAAATAAGCATAATGAATTAATCATTTACAAATTTTATTTTACTCAATAAGAAAATCGAAAGTATGATTATTATCTAGCTGCCACAATCTTCGAATTTAATATTTACTCAAGAAGAGACCGACTTTAATCCTTGACTTTCTCATTGCTCTATGGAAAATGATTAAAGCAGTCAATAAAATCTTTTGACATTGTTGGCAGAAGACCAATAATTCGAAGTCTAAAATGTAATCGTCCACACAGTGTATGAGTATCCTAGTATTTTTTTTCTTTTCCATATAAGTTGAATTTGTAATATATATAGTGTAATGTTGTTTATTTGTGGCAACGTACAAAATTGGGAATCCTATAAGTGCGACGACAAGTGACAAGACGAGGCTATGAACAGCTAATGTATGAAGAGAGCCAAAAGAGCAACAACCTGGCACAGCCGTTGTTTTTTTTGAATATATTGACGATTCGTTGGCCTCCGAGATCTAAGGCATCTCTCACAATCAACGGTCCAGATTCCATCTAGAAGATATATTACACCGACCTTGTTTTCTCTATCTAATTCTCACACACACACCAACGCAAACCTCCAAAACAGGGCCGGGGCGATTCATTCACAATCTCGGCGATTCTCTCTTCCGTCTCGAGTCGCTGAGATCCATCAGGTTCGTTTCTATTCGAATCTATTCTCTTGAATCCGTATTTGTTTCCTTTCCTCTCTAGATAGATTTCATTTTTCTGGAAACATTGAGATTTCCATTGATTTGATGTTTAGTGGTTTAGATCGGATAATTTTTGTTATTGACTCTCAAAAAACGAATCATAACTATCTTAAAACTTTGTTTACGCATTGTTATTGAAGGCTAAATAAAAAATGCTCAATTGTTGCTAGAAAGGAAGGTGTCTCGAAAACATGTGAATTTATTTTTTGAGCCTCATTGTTTCTCACTGCAACAATAGTGAATGATTCAATTGAAAAGAACTTTTGGTTAAGCCATTTTTCTCTTTAATAGATTATGTGTCTCAACTCAATTAGGAACTGTGTGTTTTTTTGTTTCCTTGATGTTAACTTGTGAGTTGATTTATTTGGGTAGTTTACTTGTATATATATTTGGTGGTGGGTCCTGGAGGGAAATGAGTGAGAGGGAGCTCTGTTCATACATTCTATGTTTTTAAATGATTAGTATTTTTCTTTCATCTAATACTTGCTTTTTGTGCTAGGAATTTCGATTTTTGGGACTAATTTATCGAGTATATATAATTGGATAAGTGAGTTTGGTATTAATATTAAGAGCAATTAGGTTGGTTATCTTGCCAAACAGTAGACCCCTGTCGTTTTCTTAGTCATTTAAGAAGTAATGCTTAAGATTCAGGCCTCTAATCTGGTTATGATAGTGAAGAGGATCTGTAAATTTACCTATACGACCTGTTGAAAAGGACCTCTGGTGTTTGTTACTATGCGTTTCTGATCAATATAGACATAGTTGGATCATATTCTTCTCTTGATCGTCTGTTTCATTTTTTTTCAAAATCAGTAAAAGGTCTGCAAAATGGTTGCTCAGGGATTCACTGTGGATCTTAAAAAGCCCCTTGTATTTCAGGTAATTACTGTTTCCCAGGGTTTTAAATAGTTTATGTCAACATTTTCCTTGAGACCATAGTCACCCAAGATTGTCTTCGTTTCTTTCTTAGAGCTAATCAAAGTAACGCTCTCTCTTTAACCCCTCCTGCCATTGCTTTGGATGTTTTACAGGTTGGTCATCTTGGAGAAGATTATGAGGAATGGGTTCACCAACCTATCGCGACCAAGGAAGGCCCTCGGTTTTTTCAGAGTGACTTTTGGGAGGTATATATTTTATTTTCATCTTTTCTCATTCTCAATTTCCAATATCAATAATAAGCAATGTCAATGAGACTCTGATCTCCATTCTCTGACGTATTTGCAATGAAACAGTTCTTGACACTTACAGTTTGGTGGGCAGTTCCTGTCATTTGGTTGCCAGTTGTAGTCTGGTGCATATCAAGGTCAGTAAGTATGGGATGTTCACTTCCAGAAATCGTCCCAATTGTTGTCATGGGAATATTCATCTGGACATTTTTTGAATACGTTCTTCACCGGTTCGTTTTCCACATAAAAACGAAGAGTTACTGGTTAGTCACTTTCTCCCTCTCTCTGTGTTACATTTCATAGAGACAGTACTCTCCTATGAATCCTCCTCAAACAGACAAATTCCTGGAAACATGACTTCGGTCAGATGCTAATGATTTTGTGAAACCACTCCAGGGGAAACACTGCACACTATCTTATTCACGGATGCCATCATAAGCACCCGATGGACCACCTTCGGCTCGTCTTTCCTCCTACTGCAACAGCGATTTTATGCTTTCCGGTATTTATCTACATTAACCCACCATTCTACATGTTTTCAGCGCCAACCCTAAACCGTTTTCTTTTCTTGTGTCCTAGTTCTGGAACATTGCGAAGGCTATCTCAACTCCTTCAACCGCACCTGCATTGTTTGGTGGAGGCATGCTCGGATATGTGATGTACGATGTCACTCATTATTACCTTCACCATGCCCAACCTACTAGACCAGTGACCAAAAATCTCAAGGTAAAACAATGTCAAGTCTCAAAACCTGGGACTTTCTTTTCTTTTGTATCCGGATTGCATAAAGAGAGCTTATTTGTTATGTTTTTTCTTATGATTCTGCAGAAGTACCATTTGAATCATCACTTCAGGATTCAGGACAAAGGATTTGGTATAACTTCGTCGTTATGGGACATAGTCTTTGGGACACTTCCCACCACAAAAGCCCCCAGAAAAGAGCAATAGTAGTAAAAGGCAAAAACTAAAAAGATGTTTGTAATACATTTAATTTAATCTTAAGTTATTAATCATCCTTCTGAATTTTGAGATGTTTAATCTGAGGTTTCATTTGGATCACTGTCTTTTGTAGTTTGTAAATCAATACTTCACAATCCTAATATAATATTTTTCTGCGAAAGCAATAAAAAATCTACTAACATGAACATCTGTGTCTTGACTTTGGCCATATATATATTTCTTGAATTGACAGACATTTTGCAATAAATATCCGAAGTTTAAAAAAGACAACCAAATATGGGAAGAGAAACTAAAAATTAAAAAAAATCGTTATTGGGCTGGGCCTGGGTAAAGAAATAAAATCAACACTCACTCACCGACCCGCCCGGAAATCCAAATCGCTCGAGGTCTAATCTGACTCCTCCTCGATTCCTTCTTCTCAAACTGACTGCACTCTTCCTTCTTTCTTCTGCTCACTGAAAATTAGGGTTTAGGGTTTTTGATTTTCGTTCTCTATTAGTTTCTCCCCCTCACTCTCATGGCGATGAATTTTCAATTTATGTGAGATTTTATTCCACAATCGGAATAATTTTCCTGGCAATGGCGACGACCAATGCTCCACCTGAGCTAGCTTCAGGAAACCCTTGCTGCCTCGCTGTATGTATTCGATTTTTGTCCATTTATGTTGTTTAGTGCTTTTCTTCAAAGAAATCTTATTCTCGTCTTCCTTTGATTGTATTTCAGTGGCAAGGGAAGTACATAGGAATGAAGAAGAGGCGAGATGCTTTTAAAGAAGGAGTAACTCTTCTCCAGAAGGCTATAGAAAATGTTAATGCTGAAAAATCCAATCTCGAGAGAAGTAAGTTCCTTTTACTCCTTGTGGCAGAGATTAGCTCGCTCCCTTTTGATGTGTTGTGTTTCTGTTACTGATTAATTTTGTTTATGGTACATGATCCATTGTTATGCCTTTGATTTGATGTAGCTAATTCTCCAATTGATGATTCTTTGGCGATTATGATTGAATTATGGTATGCTTTAAAACTGGGCTTTGTGGCTTGGTTGGAAAGATGTTGTTGTTACTACAGTTCCAAATCTTAATTTTGATTTTTTTACTGGTCTATCTGCTGAATCCTACAGAATTTGGGGAGATGGCGACTGACGGAGATACTAAGGAAAATGGTTCAACTGTGAAAGCATCTTTGGAGAAAGAAATATCTCGTTTGAAGTTTGAGATAGTGTCTTTGCAACAAAAACTGGAGCGGAACCTTAAAGAAAAAAGTGAAGAAACAAAGCTTCTTCAGGATCAAGCTTCTGGTCGAGAAAAGGAGATCAATGAACTGAGGGATCTCCTTAAGAAAGAAACATTAAGGGCAGATAGTTCTGAAGAAGAGAGGGAACATGCTTTTAAGGAACTGAACAAGGCAAAGGCTCTGATAGTAAAAGATGAGGAAATCGAGCAAGATATTCCTGAAGTAAAAAGGGAAATAAGTCTGGTTAAAAATCTTCTTGCTAGTGAGAGACAGAAGACAGAGTCAGAGAGGAAGAAAGCAGAATCAGAGAAAAAGAAAGCTGATAAGTATCTTTCGGAGTTGGAGGTGTTAAGAAATTCAGCTCATAAGACTAGTTCTGATTTACTTACTTTGACCTCCAATCTTGAGACTGTAAAAAAGCAGCTTGAGCTTGAAAAACAGAAGACACTGAAAGAGAAAAAACGTGCAGATATGGAGAGTGCAAAAGCTAGGGACCAGATGAAGCTGGCAGAAGATGTGTCTAAGAAGTTTGAAATCGTTAGAGCAAGAAATGAAGAGCTCAAGAAAGAAATGGAATCGCAGACCGCTAGTAGCCAAGTGAAGTTTGCTGAAAACTCGGAAAAGCTGGAAGAGAAGATAAGGCTCCTTGAGATGAATAAAAAAACAGCCATGGACTGGAAATCTCGTACTGATGATCTGACTCAACAGTTACAAGAAGCGCAATTAGTCGCTGAAGGTTTGAAGAAACAAGTGCATGAGCTTTCACTTTCCCAGAAATCCATCAAGACTCACTCTATTTCTCCTCAGAAAGTCAGAGACCTGGAAAAGGCTGAAATGAGGCTTTTGAAAAAAAAGATGAAGTTTGAGAGAAATTGTGCAAAACACTCCCAAACAGTGGCTAAATTTGAAAAGTTTCGAAGGGAATTTCAGTGCGAAGAGCTAGGTCGGTTGAAACTGGAGTTCGGTAGTCTTACGAATCGCATGAATCTACTGGATGAGTATTTTTCAACAGACGTTGAAGGTACAGCTGGCCTTGGAAAGGTTTGTTTCTGCCATAGTTTTTGTACACTTTGTCTCCTTATCGTTATTTGAAAATTGGCTTGATGACCATAGACATGTTATGAAATTTGATACATAGAAGGTGAATCTGACTATAGAAGATGACAACCCAAAAAAATGTTTTAATATTTGGAATAGTGACCTTTATCTTAACATGGTTTATTTACAGCATCATACCACTTTTATACGTTGCTGTTTTTGATTATTTTAATTCCTTTTTAGTCTCCTTATGCTCATCTTATTGCTATGCAGGCTACAGGATGCAGGAAACTGCTGACGCTAAATTCACAGAAGAACCGTAATGGTGAAAAGCATTCTGACGCAAGATGCAAATTGGTAGCCAGCTCAGGTTATCAGGAGCAGGCTTGCAAGTTGTCTGCCCACTTAATTTCTAAATCTGGACGGGGCGTGAGTGAGTCTGTCTCAGGTACTATTTCTCAATTGGAGTCTCCTACTGGAGGCTCTAGAAAATTACCGAGTTCTGGAGTAATTTCCAGCGCAACATCTTTTTCTGATGGGCAGTTACTGGCATCACAGGGAAGAGAGCAGTTCTCTGTTACTACTTCAGCAGAAATAGCAAAAGATAAACCGAATATCCAACCAACAAAATCAAGTATGCTCCAAAAGATCTCCGATACCAGTAAAAATGGAAATCTCTGTTTGGTGGCAGAAAACTATCTTCAAAGGTGTCAGAGAGATATTCATGAGAACTCTCGGAAAAGAAAAAGAATGTTAGAGGCAGTTGTGTCCCATAAGCATCTGGCATCTGGTGATAAAAAGAAAAATTTGCCGATTGGAGAGAAGATGGGCACCTTGCAGTCCATGATTGTAGGAACTGGGTCTAGGCCTTCAGAAAAGGAAGAAACCTTGGTCCCCCCTGATAGGCAAGGTGGCTCCTCCGCAATTGACATTACAGTTTCCAAGAAAAGAAGGGTTTCTTGTAAGAAGAAGATAATTGTACAGAATTCTCTTGAGTTCAACCAGTCAGGCAAGACTCCAGGTAATATAGCTGGGAAAACTACGTGTCTCTCTACTGCTACTGGACATGACGTGAAAACATTATTTTCGGAGGACTTTGCTGCTACAGATTATATGAAGTTGCTAGAGTTGGATAACTTGGAAGAAGAAAATTATTACCAGATGGCTAGAGAATCGCTTCTGTCCCCTGATCTTCCTCAGGTAGATTTTTTGGGTTGTGAGATCATGAATGAGGACAAAAATCCTGCTAGGGCTATTGACTTGGCTGCCAGTAATAGCATGTATTTACGTGAGACCATACTTTCTAGTGAATCTCCTAGTCTCAACACTCAGAATATCTCAGTGACAGTTGAAATGCCACCCATGTTGAAACCGTTGCATGGGCATCTTCTTAAACACTTTATTGTGTTTTCAAATATTGAAGACCAGAACAGTATCATCATAATAATTCATGCTACTAACAATTGTCTACAGCGTTGCCCGTCAGTTACTAAAGAACAGTGGGCAGTGCCAGCGATTTTGTCTTCTTTGAAAATGGAAGAAAACCTTTTGGCCCAGTAAGATATTCTGCTTTCTGATGCTTCTTCAGTGTATAGTGGTGATATAGATTTCCTTTTTCAACTCAATCAGTAAACTAGTGTCTAGGCGCTAACAAATACCCTTTTTTCTTTTCAGGGAAAGGGCCTGTGTGTTCCTCTCCTTGTTGCTGCATAACTTCTCCATGGTTCACACAACAAAAACTGGGAATACTCTGAATGTTGATTCTTTCTCCTGCTTGGATTCTTTCTCAAAGCATATACGTGGTGGTATGCCCCAAAATAATTTTTCTTTTCTTTTTCTTTTTCTTCTCAAAACTAATATTTTATCTGCTTTTGATTTTATGTTTTAATTTATTGAACTTGTAATTTTCTGGTCTAGTTATGGCTGATACTGAAGCTGGAGTTATGCTTTCTGGATTTTCGGAAGAACTCCTTTGTCTTCTTCAGGACCTCCTTTCTGGGCAGCGGGTATTATTTTCGGTTAAATCCTCAGAAACATGTGAATCTGATTTAAGCATCCCTGTCACCCTGAATGGAGAAAATGTAGCTCTCGTCAACAAAATCGCTCTAACTGATCAATTGGTGGCCGGAAGCGCTATTTTGGCGGCAATATGTACTGCACTTGATCGTATTGGATATATCTGCGAAGCTTCCTTTGAAATCCTGCACAAGTACAGTCATGAGAAAACCTCAGTGCTACTGACCATTCTTCACGTTTTTGCTTACATTGCTGGAGAGAAAATGGTGTTGTCTAGTGAGCATGGCATATCAATTGCAGTGTTGAAATACATTGTCATGTTTCTAGAAAACAAACATTTTGGTACTGTGGAGGGCAGTTCTCGATTGCACCCAGGCAAGAACAAGTGTCCATTCTCAGACAGGTCTTCCTCGCTGGAGGCTATGGCATCTAAGCTCATGGAAATTCTTCAGGAATTTACTGAGTCTAATACTTTGCATAAAAGCTTGACTGGTTCATTGGGTTCTAGCCACCTAGAGAAGACCGAGTTTAGGCCGGCACACAAAGATTTCCAGTGTGTATTGACCAGGGATCAAAGTATCAATCTCTGTGACATTCTATCATTGGTGGAGCTTATTGCTTGTTATACGGTGCGCATTTAAGAAAGTTCAAGAGCATTTCCAACTTTGACATAACGTTTTGCTAATTTTTCCATGTTTATTGAACCAATTTGATTTTATATCTAAATGCAGGCTTGGGATTGGACTAGTGCGAACATTGTTGCTCCACTGCTTAAGATGCTGGGAATGCCATTGCCAATGAACCTCTCTGTTGCAATCGTCTCCCTTCTTGGGCAACTTAGCAGGTAATATTATTAAGTTTGTCTCTTTATACAGAAGGGACCAATCTGATGCAATATTATCCAAAATCTCATCTCCTTTTCTTTTTGTATGTTCCAGTATTGGAGTGGATGCTGGTGGCTATGAAAACGAAGGAATCTCAAACTTGAGAGTGAAACTGTCAGCATTTCTACAGTGTGAGACGACACTAAAGGCCGGTTTTGCAGTGCAGATAGCAACTGTGAGCTCCCTCCTGAAGACGCTGCAGCTGAAATTCCCAATAGACTTTCAAGACAAAACCACCATGATTCCGGGTAGTGGCGACCAAAGCTTATCTGGTTCAGTCAATGTGGTGACCAAGTGGTTGTCGTTGTTGAGCAAGGAACAACGAGTTTTCGCATTTGAGTTTCTACAAACCAATGTTGTTAGATGATTCCTCAGTTCAAAAAGTCATCAAAAGCAGTAAATTTTGGACATAGTCTCTTACTGTTTGATTCTTCATTGACTGCCTCCTTTGGTCATAGGATGATGCAGATATGAATGAAGATTGCATTGAGGTTCCAATTTTTTCTATTATTTAAAATTGGAGCTTTGTGTTTGTGGTGACAATAGTATAAACCACTACACGATTTGTGTCTAATTCAGAATGTTAAGCAAACCCAAATGACACCACTATAAGTAAAGATTGTTATATATCAAAAATAGAAATACAAAATGTAGAATTCTCCCTATGACAAAACACAAATACATATTATTTCTATCTTGTGTATATATTTTCTTTATTAGAATTTAAAAACCCATTGAACAAGGAACTCCAAATCCATCAACCAATCTTTGTCGGAACACTCTGTTCATGCCTGAAGAAATTATCAGGATCAAACTCACCCTTAATCTTCACCAACCTCTCGAAATTCCCTTTGTAATACTTAGCACCCCACTCTCTAGCATCAGTCTCTCCTTCATTAGTCCCCAAATCAAGATCCCTGTAATTCACATACGCCTGTCTCGGGTTCTTCGACACATACTGCTCCATGTAACTATACATCTCCCTAATCCACTTCATATGCCTTTCCTCGCTCACTTTCCCATCTTGCCACGTGCTTAGCCACTGAATCTTGAACAATGTCCCGTTCCTATGAGGGAAAGGTATCTCTGACTCGGAGATCCTCGACATCATTCCTCCGTAAGGGTTCCATATCGTTAACGGTGAATCTTCTTCTAGAAACCTTTCCCATAATCCTTCTAAACCTTCTACTGGAATTGGCTCTTTCACAAAGTCTGACTTGGCTTTGAAGTGATTCTTGAACAATGATTTTCCGGCTAGTAAAGCTTCCGGTGCTGCACTGTTTGGAAAACCTGCAATGTACATCACTGATTTGATCCAGCTCATTTCTGTGCAGTCCTTCTTCGTCAGTCCTAACTCAGGGAAACTCTTCTGCATCACCTGTTGGGGTTGAAATTGACAAATTTAAAAGTTTATTGCTTGAATTGTTAAAACCGAAAAGATAAAAGAGTTCAAATTTAGACCCTTAAGTTTGGATTTGAACACTATCATACCTGCAAGAGCCGATTGGAGTCTCCGAGAAACTGAGCTTGGTACGACATCGAGATGGTTCGATTTCCCGGTTTGGTGGTTTTACTGGCCGGTGAAATAATGACGCGAATGAAGAGATCATCGTCAAGCTTATCAGCGATTTGTTCCCATTTGTATAAAACTTTAGTTCCGTCTTGCTCAAGCGTCTTCGTGACTGTGAATACCGTAACGGTCGCCGGAACGGGGACGAGCTTAATCTTCCAGGCCAATATCACGCCGAAGCTACCACCGCCGCCGCCGCGAATCGCCCAGAAGACGTCTTCTCCCATTGCCGCGCGATCGAGGATTTGGCCGTTGGCGTCGACGATTCTGGCGTCGAGGACATTGTCAGCGCCGAGACCGAACTTCCTCATCATGGAACCGTACGCTCCACCGACTAAGTGGCCACCGATGCCAAGGCTTGAGCATAAACCGGCCGGAAAACCATGGGTTTGGCTTTTCTCTTGGATCCTGTTAACCGAGACACAACAACCGATTAATTATCGGATCATTAACGAAAGCTCAACCATGTGATCGGTTTGATTTTATTTTGGTTTGGTTCCGGCATTTGGTTAAACCGGTTCTGATTGAATCGACGAATGGAATATTTCTACATATGCCATTGATTATGATTAACTTTTCAATTAGGTGTAGAAGATAGTAAGAATGAAATCTATTGGTATAACTCACTCTAATGGGTATTAAAATTTGGCTAATGAGGGGGGAATAACTGAAAGTATTTTATATATAATAAACTAAATTTGACCAATAAAAAAGAATGTTAGTTTAAATATATATTAACTTTAAGAACAAAGAAATAACTATTAGGTTTTTGCATTTGGGTAAATAAGTTTTGAGTTCGAGATGACAAAATAACTATAGATGGAAAATAAATATATTAAAAGTCATAAAAATAGAAAAAATATAATAATATAAAATAAACACTGAAAGCAATGAAAGAAATGTTACCAACTACAAATTCACAATGCGTTGTAACGAATAGGGCTTGGCAAAATATTCGTTCGATCCGGTTTGACTCGGTATTCGATTTGATTTGATTCGAAAAATCCGAATATCCGTAAGATTTTGGACCAAAGCAAATATGAAAATATAGTATTCGTAAAAACCGAATCAAATAGCAAATATTGTTTTTTTTAAAATCGAATATCCGCTTCGATCCGTATCTTTTGATATATATCAGAATATATAGTTATATCTATATATAGATATCATAAATAGTTTGTGTATTGTTGCTACCTTATGTTTTGATGTTAAGATGTTTGTTTGATCATTTTTTTTTATGTTGTGTTTTGATCAATGACATTAAAAACTATCGGGTTTTAGTTTTTAGAATTAGTTTGATAACATTTTTGTTGACCGGTAATAACAACAAAGGTTATGTTTGGTATTTATAACTTATTTTGAAAGCATGTTAAGTAAAAGTTTTGAATATCTGATATGCTTATATAGTTTACAGATTTTTTTAATATTTATACGTATCAAAGCGGATATCCGCAAATATCACAAAAAATTCCGGATATTCGAAATTCCGGATATCCGGAAAGTTTCGAATCAAAGCAAATAATAAAATCAAGTATTCGATTAAAACGAATCGAATAACAAATAGTACAATTTTTTCCGGATATTCGCTTCGTGCCCAAGCCTAGTAACGAAAGTAGAAAAAGCAAGTCATCCTTTAACCGACGTTTTTAGGGAATCCACGAATAAAGTTAGCAAAACAAAAAAAGGTTTCCCCAAATGGCAATAGACAATAGGCAATGGGAAAAGAAAAACTTAGCCTAAGACGTCAAAACTTCCGTTACTATTTGGAGTCAAAAATATTGCGAATAAGTTCTAACCAAACAAAATCAGTAATTATCATCCTACTTAAAAATTAAAGAATAATCTCGCCATAAAAAATTATGCGTCAAATTAATTTGTTTTTACTATTCAAAAATCTGACCAAGGAAATATATATATAATCATGCGTAAGCGTTACCTGTAATAAACCTCTCCGATGGTAGCACCAGCATGAGCCCACGCACTGTTACTGTCCAAATCAACGTCAACCTGTCTAAGCTTCGACAAATCAACGATCACAAACGGCGTTTCGTCCTCGGCAACAAACGAGAGCCCTTCGTAGTCGTGACCACCGCTACGTAGCCGGAGGTGAAGCTGAAGCTTCTTGGCACACACGACCGCTGCTTGGACATGCGTCTCGTACAAAGGCTCGAATATGAACACGGGCTTCGGGTTTGACGGCGTCAAGTAACGGAGATTCTGTGCCGTTGATTCAAGCTCCTCTTTAAACAAAGTAGCGTTTTGGTCCGGTGAGAAAAACGACGCCGTTATGGGGAAGGAGACGTCGGAGTTGTCGACAAGGCACTTCACGAAATCTTGTTGTAGCGTGGAGGAAGACAATGGAACGGAGATTAGTAGTAGCGTTACAAGAAACAAGGTTGCGTTTCGCTTTGATATCGCAAACGCCATTTTTCTTTTTATGTCGATGAGGTTTTTGCTTTTGGTTGTTTGAGGTATGTGTTTAGGTTTATATAGGAGGTTGATGTGTGTGTGGGGATGGCTTACACGTAAAGTTGGTGTAAATATTACTTCATTACTATTTTTATTCTATTACTAAAATCTCAACTTTTATCTCCTTACTATAATTCTATCTTTATATTTTGATTACTTGAAAAATAAGCAGTATATCCCTTAAGCATATAACGTAACCAAATATATATGTTTCGCCAACCAAAAAAAGAAAAGAAATGAATTATTAGAATATTCAAGTAATTTGGTCAATTTCTTGCATTGTCCTTTACTTCATTGCTAATTTGCTATGATCTGAATCTTTACATGTAAATCTGATGTGAATATTATATCATTACTGAAACAGCGACACTGTACTGTATAATGTTTATATCATTATTCATTACTAAACTGTATTAATTAGTTTTTAATTAATTGCTATACATACCTGTATCTTAATTTATAGTAGTAACTTGATTATTTAAAACGCATGCATAACTTAGAAGTTTATACAAGTCATGCAAGTGAATTTTCCAACATAGCCAAAGAGAATGCATAGTATCAATAAGTTTTGTGTGTATATACTATATTGTAATGATTATTCAGACATATTATAGCAAAAGGTTCTGAAGAAATATATGTCGTTTGAAAGTAAGGAACAATATATATGTGCCTTTAGGGATAAACAATGCTAATACGCACTAATTTCAACTTTTCAAGGATACCGACACGACTTTATGTTTATCACATCTAAAGATAGCGACACCACTATCTTCAGTAGTTGTGGCGTGAAGCCTAAATACATTCTCTCCTGTCCTAGAATTGTAGTAACTAATAATCTTCCTTGTTAACCGGTTACCCTTTGACTAGGCAATCAAAAAATCTACACATACATTATACCCTACGCTTTATTACCTCGACAATATTGACGAACCAAAAGAGTAAGTGTAATATAAATATTTCTATTTCAAAAATTACGGACTTGAATATTTACTAATTTTTATATTGTTTTTGGTCTTGATTGGTATGACACAAAAATCACAAAATAATTAATTGAATAACTTTAGCAGAAAAAACTGAACTAAATTAAGTTTTCGTAAAATAATTACGGATGCTAAAAGTGAGTTTTAGTAGATTAATGCCGTTTTGACTTTTCTACTTATATTTTTTACACACTCATTTTTTTAAAAAATTGATGAGTATTATGAATAGTAAAAAATAGCAAAATTGAGTTTTCAAATTGAGTTTTTCGCTTTTCCTTAACAATATTAACGTGACTTTTTCTTCCTATTTTTTTTTATATATATCTTTATTTTTGGAAAATCTAAAACCCAAAATCTAAAATTCAAAAACCAAAAATTATAATCTTAAAACTATATTAAAATCGATAACCATTGATGACCTATAAATATTTTTAGTTTCTTAATACATGTAAAATGTGATTGGTCTCAGTTTCATCCTCGCTAGAATCAAAACAACCATCTTTATTTTACTTTTGGTTTCGATTTAGGTTAACGAATTATTGCAGAAAGTGGTGTGATTGATGGTATTCTGAGACTCTGAGCTATGTATAGCTTAAAAGCAACAAAGTGAGATTGTCTAAAGACTCAAACTTGCTTCAAAGTTTCAATATGCACACACGCTATACACACATATAATAAAATTGAATCAAATATATCTAATGACTATATAGACGAAAAAAGAAAAGTTGAACCAAAACTAAAAGTCTACTAAACAGATTCTTTCCAAATTCCGCATAATATTATTCAACTTTATATAATATCTTATGTAAAAACTAAAAAGTGTACACTGTTCATATTTAATTTTTGCTTTAAAAAAAAATTCAGTGCTATTTTGACTCTAGTGTAAAATGAAATTGAAAAATCAACTAAAGACACCAACAATTTTCCATCCCGGTCAAAGTCAAAATCACTAATTTACTGCACTTTTCACCAAACGGGTCGTCCGTCCGTTTTGCATTAGGATATTTTGAATCCTAATGCTAACCATAAAATCACTAATTACTAAATTTTCCGTAATATGTTTCACTTATTTATTGCATGCTTTGCCTTGATATTTGATGAAATTTTATAAGCATAAATGATAGGGATCAACTTGGGATTGTGCCCGTTCATTATTACACTTGAGTGGGAAAAAATGCTAATGGTCGAACATTCACATTCGCATTATCATAACTATGTTATTATCATGATATAGTCTGGACCAGCCCTAACTCCTAAGGATGTATCATGTATCATGTCTGAGATGTGCAAAAGCACAAGATTTTCAAAAAAAAGAAAAATGTGTCAAATTCATAGGGTGTGAATGTGTGATTCATGAAGGACCCTAAAATTAATTTGGACAGAATTGAAGGAAAAAATGTAGAAAAAATAAACTACGCTCGCGAAAAAAAAAAATCATGTGAAATAATGAATCAAAAATAGTAACATTTGGACTTGATCATTACAGAAAGTCCAGGAAAACCACTTATATTATTTTATATGGGTCTTTTTCGTTTTGTACGCGCAGAGAGCCTCCATAATAATTGAATGAGCATATGTATAATTTGAAACAAACTCAAAAAGAAAAAAAAATAAGTCTACCAACTTTATGTAAAATCTATGATATTTGAAATAAAATATTCTCTAAAAGCTTGATCTTAATTTTTATTTATAGAATATTAGCGACCAATTACAATTACACACCTACCACCTTCTCTGCTTTCAATTTTTCTATTGCAATAATAACTAAACGCTTACACACACTGTTTGTTCAGCTATGTTGTAAAAAAAACTGGAAATGACAAAGAAGAATTAATACCACTATGTCTCTTTATCTTCTGAGAAGATTTATAATCGGTATGACTGGTCAATATTTGCTCCTTATTCAACCATACGAAAATGTATATAATTTAAGTAAGTTTTTGAAAGAAAATGGTAACGACATTTTTTTTTTGGGTAAAAGGTGAAATTAATGTAGATCCGACAACTCGGTCAAGGCCATCCAATATATATAGCCTCACACATACATTTGTTTAATACAAAATTTACTAAATTTTCCTTCACCAAATATGTTTTGAATATATATAATGGTTTCTATATTTTTGTTGATTTTGTTGTCTTGTCAGTTATATTTAAGGGTGAATTTCCTAAATAATCATATAGATGATGTATATTTGAAAAACAACATGGTGACAAAAATCTTCAGTAGTAGAATGTGATATAATTTAAAAACATTCTTCAATAATTTTGGCTTAAAATAAGTAAGTTTAAAAATCTAATATTGTTTTGGTTGATAAAATGGGCATACCCAATGGGCCTTTATACATTTGCCTAGTCTTTTATTTAAGGCTTCACTATTATTATTTTGGTGAACAAATTGCCAAGCCCAAGTGACTGAGCTCAATTTAAAGGCTTAGTTTAATATTTCATTTTTTGGGGACATATATTCAGTTTAAATTTAAAACTGTAAAATTGTAAGACTTAGCATAAAACATCAAAGATATTAGGAGAATTTATATGTAACATTTTTTTTTTGGTGGTAAATACTAAATAGGTGATTATTTAATTTTACTCTTATAGCATAGTGAAGAAAGATGTGTTGTAATAAAACAATGCGACCACTTATCAATTAAGACTGTTAGTCTAGTCATTTAAAAATAATGTTCTATTTGGGTTGCTCTGGTTCGTTTTGGTAAATTAGTTTATCTTTATGGATTCTGCGATAGGTTGAGCACCTTTAAATGTGTAATTGCCCTTCTCTTTATAACTTTTTTTTGGCATGGCTCATCTATAGAGATTGATTTTAATTGCTTAATCGGAAAAGTTCATGGCTTACATTTGAAGCTTGGTTTAAACTTTAAAGTTGTGGTTAATTTTAGATAATAAATTGATGTATGGGTTTGTGGCCTATTGGGCCTGGTCTTTTATTTGGGGTCCCCTTGACAGCCTTGGGTTTGTTTGTTCATTACTTTAACATTAATGTCTCATTATAATGTCTAAAACAACAAGATATAAAGACTCATGATGGCAAATTGGCAACTCAAAATGGGGTTCCTCTCTTGTCCCATTCATCTAATATTACTAAATATAAATTGTAGAGATTTCTAACTTTTCGGGCATAAATTCCAAATGCTCTATCTCTTAGTAGTTTGGAAAATCTATGTGCAAAAAACTATTGAATAATTGTAGAGGACTTCTAACTTTTATTAGAAAACTTCAGTACCAGACTATAAGAAGTTTCTTAGTCTCTTAAAAACGAATAATAATTAAGTAAACGTGTATTGATTGTTTTACAGTGATTGGGGAGAGTATTTTGTGTGTGGTTCTTTATCTCTACAATACAATGTAACTTGAAGAGTTGAAATCAAAATCATAATTCTAGGGTGATTTATATAGCATTAATAATTTAGAAATGATAAGTACGTCCGTGATTACTACCTCGGGATATCACCGACCCACATTTCGTTTGGCTTTTTCGTATATGTATTATTGTTATAGTCTTTGTCAAGTTAAACATATCCTATTTGAATTGTTCCACGAGAATCTCTCTATATTTTTGCCATTAGTGTTTCATATCTTAGTTGCAATCGCATATTCCTAGTAATTGTATATTTGGGTACGTAACAGCAAAACATGCGATGCAAAGTCTACGTACGTGTGATAAGTTGGGCCGACCACTATCGCCATAAACCACATTAATTATTTAAATTTATTATTGTTTTCTGGTCAAACAACAATAATAATAAAAAAAATCCACACAATTAGGACAAAATAAATCTACGCAATTATCAACTACCATTATAAAAGGAATCAAAGGAGAACACAACTATGATTGCGAAAAGAACAACCACTTATTGTTGATGTCAACTAGTTAAGCAAGTAAAACGACAAAACACAAAAAGATAGTTGTTTGATTGATCGATCGTTGTCCTTCGAAGTTCGTTTTAGTGTGCTATTTTATGGTGTTCTTATAAAAATATTATTAGATGGATTTTCTATTTTGTTAAAGAGTAGATATATATACTAAAGATCTTATTCAATGTACCTTTTTTGTAATAGAGATGAATCAATATTTGATTATTTTGTTACTCGAATTTAGTATTAACATTGACTTTGCTGGGGTTTTTCTGCGTTGTTCGCTTTCGTTCTGGATGTAGTGGTTCTCGCCATATTAAATAGACTGAATACGAGTGCTCTTTCAGGTATTTTAGTCGTATGAGCATTTTCATTCGTGGCATCTCATCTACCCATAAAAAAAATTAGGTGAAAATTTGTAAATAGTGGAGAAATCCTAATTATATATGAAAAATTCTTTCCAATGCTCTTTTCATGATGCCATTTTTCAACTTTATCCTTATGTTTTATTCATTTTTATTTCTACCCTCTTTAAATGTTTAATGACCATTTTACCTTTATTTAGAAATTGTTTTAGTTTAATAAAATGAAATATTAATATTTTTTCACCTAAAATATTCTAAAATAAAATTTTCGCCAAAAATTTTCCCGCCAAAAAAATTTCGAAAAACAAATTCCCGCCAAAAAATTTCCCGCCAAATTTTGTTTTCAAAAATATTTTTCCCGCCAATTTTTTATTTTTTGGCGGTAAATAGATTTACAAGAGATTTTATAAGATTTACAAGGGATTTTAAAAGGTTTTTAAAAGATTTATAAGGGATTTTAAAAGGGTTTTAAAAGATTTACAAGAGATTTTAAAAGGATTTAAAAGATTTGCAAAGGTCTTTTAAAGATTTTTAAAGGGTTTAAAATTGTTTTAAAAGAATTTTAAAATATTTACAAGAGATTTTAAAAGGGTTTTACAATATTTATAAGGAATTTTAAAGGATTTTAAAAGATTTACAAAGAATTTGTAAAGATTTTTAAAGGGTTTAAAAGTGTTTTGAAAGATTTACAAGGGATTTTAAAACCCTTTTAAAATCTCTTGTAAATTTTTTAAAATCCTTTTAAAATCTCTTGTAAATCTTTTAAAACTCTTTTAAAATCTCTTATAAATCTTTTAAAACCCTTGTAAATCTATTTGCCGCCAAAAAATATTTACAAAGATTTTTAAAATCATTTTTTTAGCTGAGGAAAATTGTTACGAAAAAGTTTTTGGCAGGAATTGTTTTTTTTGGCGGGAAAAAAGTTTGGCGGAAATTTTTTTTTTGGCGGAAAATAAAAATTTTGGCGCCAAAAAATTGGCGGGAAAAGTTCAGTTTCCAATTACATGTTTCTATTAGATGAGGGTAATTTGGTCATTTTGTTCAAGGGAAAGGGT
>Ga0041059_1000477_pt1 | contig 30342 bp, 22 predicted proteins | sample AraColnosormetaG_FD_56232 | JGI IMG/M metagenome (GOLD analysis project Ga0041059, IMG submission 56232) | Arabidopsis roots microbial communities from North Carolina, USA - Col MF nosort | ecosystem: Host-associated > Plants > Roots > Unclassified | place: USA: North Carolina | collected...
AAAAAAAAAACCAGTGCAATCTCAGGAACAACAAATTTCAAATGACAGAGAACCAAAAAACAATGTAGAAGAGTTGAGGAATATTACGCTGCAACACATGTAAACACAATCAACAAAATGAAACAGATTCTTCGTGTATCGAATGATGATCCTTTAGCTTTATCACATATTCTCCATTTGAAGCAATGATAAACAACAAGAAGAGAGCCAAAAGACAAGAGCCAGATAACAGCTAGTATGAAACCAGGAGCACCTGTAAATCCAACAGACTGCAAATAGATGTTCATTACTAACAGATCCTGTAACTAATAAAATCGGAGATGACAAAGAAGAGGAGAGGGACTTACAGCCCAATAGTGATTATTGGTGATGTTCCAGCCACCATGGTAAGGCTTAAAAGCTCTAAGAATGTCAGGTCTCTTGGTTCTATGAGCTGCTAAGAGGAGGTAATCAGAGACAACATCATCAGATTCAGGTCCTGGTGCTAATGAGATTCCACCTTTCCATGTTCCAAAATTCGGTGAACCTGATTTTGTAGCAAAACCAAAATTACATAATCAGAATTCAAACTTCATAACAATTCTATAAGCTTGCTTAATACTACCAGGAAGCAAACTAATCTCGAATTTAGCAGATCGTTAACAGAAGAAGCATTTAGATATTGGTAATTCTGGAACCAAGACTATGCTACAAATCCCAGAAACTTCAAAAAAGCGTCGTTTGGGATGAAAAACATAGAACCGCGATTCACGTTTATAAACGAAACAGCATAAATCAAACGCGAAAATCGCATCAGCGTGCAACAAAACAAAGAGAGGAGAAACCTAATATGAGTCTGAGAGGATCCTGTGAAGCGGAAACAGATGAATCAACGGAATGCGGAAGAGAGAAGAAAGCGAGAGAAACGAAAACGACGACGGAGAGGATAAAGAAGCTCATCTTCTTCTTCTTCCTCAGTCACTAGGATGCTACGTCGACAAAACGAGTTCGAGGCATGAGAGATAGCAAAATTCAAATCAGGATATGATCAGATCGGAGAAGCAGCCATTGTTGAAGAAGATGCTCCACGAAAACGCAGGTGAGGAAGAGAGAGATTTATCCCCGCGCTTACGCTTACGCTTATGGGGCTTTAAGCTGAATTTGGCTCTCTCTTCAATGAGGAAAGTGAAAAGGAAGAAGAGTGCTTTATTAGGAGGCGTCCTTTACTCTCTCTTTTGTCCTTTTCCACTTTTCTTGTTTTCACACGCACACTACTATTCAATTTGAGTAAAGATGATTTAACAAATGAAGATTTAGTTGTATAACAACTTGTACTAATTGAGTAATTGTTAGGTATTAAACTGGTAATGTATTGGGTTTATATAGGAAGAAATCTGAGAGAAGATAAAGAAATTAATTTTTAAAAATTAAAATGGTAAAATAAAAATATAAAGATTTTTATTGACAATTAATGATTTGGTTATAATTCTGTTAAAGCATGGTTGTTTAAAAATTAAGATTCAATTAATTTGATTATGCACATTGAGTACAAGTGGGTCCCACTAGGGGACTCGACTCGATGGATCTAAATAAACTTAACGTGGTGGTGGCGTCCCTCCCTTCCGTCTCGGTGTCTCTTGTGGCTGTATCTTCTGTAGCCACGTGGTCCTTTAATCGGGACGCTGCTACATTGATTGGACCATTATTATTCGAGAGTCATGTGTTTTGTTTTTTTACTATGGGTTTATGTATTTTGCCATAAGTTTGTATTAGTTTCTATCAATCATGCATTGTTTTGTGTCTATAGTCTATACAATTCACCTGAATATCTAATTCAATCGCCATTACAAGTTTAACAATCGCCACTACAACCTATCAGTAACTAATGTTGGATGTGTGGCGTTTGTTTGATTAAAGAAAATAGCGTTTATTTTCTTAATTTTGACCAAATTTTTTACTGATATAGGTTGAATTTAGGACATGATTATTTTCACATGGATTGCGTTTTTCTATCACATGAGTAGTGTTATTGTAGGTTGCCTTCAAGAGTTACGTGAGATAGAATTTTTATATATATTTTTTTCAAAGTAATTTGCAGGAAAAGAGGGTATTTTTAAATAAGTATTTGCTTTCGGACCTGACTTTAAGACTTTGAATTTTACCATAACTTGCGGTTTGGGTTATGTGATCTTAAGACTTTTTAGACTCTTCCTAGTGACGGCAACATTTTTCTCCACATCGACGGAAATAAAAGTTTTCTTTTGACGTGGGCAATTAAACTATTAAAGTGTCTCACTCCAATGCCTTACATTTTTATGAAACTATTCTAGGACATTTTACAACCAACAAAGAGCTATATTACAAAGAAGCTGATAACAGTTTTTATACCAAAATCACTTTAATGTGTATGAGTGGTGGGTTTGGTATTTGATATACGTCTCTACTTTTATCTTTAATACGAAAAGAAAAAAGTGTATCTCTTATATGAAAAGTTTTTCTTTCTAACATTAAAGTAAGATACTAATTTGTTTTTAAAGTCGATATATGTTTGGTTGTGATTCATAAAATATTAACATGCCATTGGAGTGGGTTATTTGGTAGAGTCAAGAGTGTTCAAATGCGTGAGAGGAAGCATGTGAGAGGATCATGTGAACCCAAAATGTCTGAGATCTGTTTTTATTGAGGATGCAACTTTCTTGCTTTGTGCCAAAAACAACCCATAACATGATATTTTGTTCTCCCATTAAAATATTTGAAAAAAGTGTCTTTTATTTCAATTTCTTTTGTTATCGAGTCTACCTAACCACATATTTCATGTAGAATATGAAGATCTAGATGAATATTATATAATATCATATCATGTTATTTGTTTTATTAAATTGTTTTCTTCGCGCTGGTCTACAATGGCATATGAATTAGCTTTCTTAAAATTTTACCCTATAAGTCTGTAAATGTTACGTGAATATTCTGAAGTGAAACTAAAATCTGACACGAAACGAATCCACTTTACACAAACGAAGCAAGTTGAGCAATATATACCCTTGTTGATGAGGTTTGGCTGCCAACATATAGATTGTTGTCAAATTGCATTCGATGCAATTTGAAAATAATTTTATACCCAAAAGCCCATTGTTCTATAAAAAGGCCCATTATGCTTTTCTTTTTTTTGTATCTTGCTCGTTTACTTTCACGAAACTACACCACAAAGTCCAGTAACATAAGCGTAATGGATTTGACAGTGACGGCAAATATTCCCGAAACACCAATGAAGAGACTCGAACATTTTGATTTTGGGACAGACTCGGTGAATATTAAAAGTTTTCGGACAATTAGTATATATATCAGAAGTTCTGGAAAATACTCAAAACAGTAATACTTCTTAAATATCAAAACTTCCGGGGCAATTTATTATATATCAGAAGTTCAAGGACTTTTTAAGAAAATCGTAAAAGTTCCTGGCGTTTTGTAGATTGAAAAAGTTCCGGGGCAATTTAGTGAATACTATAAGGTCAGGGGCAATGCAGTAAACAGCCTCCAAAAGTCAAAATTCTACAAAGTTTTAAAAAATAAGTCAAAGTTTTAAACCAATAGGAGGAAAGGGTTTACAGAACCAGAGAGAATCCATCGAAAATCAAAATCAAACCATAAACCCTAATGGTTTTCAAATGACACTTTTATCCAAACCTATCCTTGACGGTAACACCAAATTTGCCGGCGACGATCAACGTAGTCGCCATTCCCAGAAACATCCCATGCTCCACTACTCCAGGAAACCTCAATATCGCCTCACTCGCCACCTCTAAATCTCCAATATCTCTCTCCAAATACAAATCCACCACATAATTCCTATTATCCGTCACAGCCGGCGCCGCCTCTTCGCCGTTAGATCCGATTTTCATCCTCAGCTTCGCAACACATCCCGAATCTCTAAATAGCTCTTCCAGTTTCCCCCTTGTGAAATCGCAGCAGAACGGAACAACCTCCACCGGAACAGCGAGTCCGCTTCCTCCGATATACTTGACAAGCTTCGATTCATCAACAATCACAACGAACTTCTTAGATGCTCCTTCAATCATCTTCTCTCTCAATAACGATCCGCCGCGTCCTTTCACCAGATTAAGAGCCGGATCGACTTCGTCGGCGCCATCGATTGATAGATCCACCACCGGATGCGAATCTAGATCGGATAATGGTATCCCTAGAGACACCGCTTGCTCATGCGTTGTGGTTGAAGTAGGGATTCCGATTATATCCTTGAGTTTTCCTTCTCGGAGAAGCTCGCTGATACGAGCCACGGCGTGTTTCGCGGTGGAGCCAGTGCCGAGACCGATAACCATTCCAGATTCGACGAATTCGACGGCTTTATAAGCGGCGATTTTCTTGAGTTCTTCTTGCGTGAGGTTTGAGAGTGGCGGCGCCGAGTTGACGGCGGCGAGATCCTCAGTGGCCGTGACAAGGGGATCGAATGCAGAACCCATTGTACGCGACTTGCTTTGTGATTTGAATGCACAAAATCTGTGAGAGACTGACTATAAAGACTAAAAAACTTAGAATCGTATTCGTATTTGACGGTTCTTTTTAGAGAAGTAAAGACCATTTTAAAAAGGTTAGGCTAAATTTTATAGATACGGAAATTTCTGAATTTTGAAAAGATTATCTTTAAGTATTGAAATATGAATTTAATACATTAAATATTTTACCAATCAGGAGCCCAACATAATCAGAGGCCATGCCACTTGGATATGACTAAATGGTGAGAAGAGAGGCATGATTTTTACTATCTAGCAAAAACTTACTTCCATTCACTCATTTCCATAAAATCGGATCTTGATTCTTCAACGAAGCCAAAATGATTTATCTTTTCTCTGAAACTATAATTAAAAGATTCACATTCCAAGAAATTAACACGTTTTTCTGTAAGTTCCACGCATATTCCAATCGCATCTCTCTAAAGCAGCCTTTCTCCACCATTGGATATTATGACGGTCCATATCTTTGATTTCTTTTGTTTAAAATTCTATAACAAAGGTCACTGTTACGTTACGTGTATACATATCTCATCTAAAACCATGTGAATACGATGATGCTCTATTTAAAAGATGATTTAGGCCACGAAATAAGATCAAGCAAGTGCACGGTTCATGCCACTTTTGGTACAAAACTTCTTAAACTTTGAATTGGTAATACTCCACCAACACTCACCAACACACACCATTGAAGTTCAATGTATTTGATAACATCACATTCTTTACAAACAAAGTTGACATTTAACTTTAGATTTATTGCATACCTTGGACAGTAGTCTCAACGGTGAGTTTGAAGAAGATGACAATGTAGAACGTAAGAGACAACAGTGCAAAGATGTGTTGCCAGAATAGAAGTGCCGAGGCTTCTCTAACAGCGTAACCTCTTAGACTCGCGATGGCTCCAAGTAAAATGGCACTCGGAGTCGAATACTGCAAAAGAAGCACAAACTTGAACATTGGATCTGCTGAGGAAATGAGACCAAGTTTATCAGCTGACATCACAATCCCTATTCCCACTAACGGAAGCACCAAGAGTCTTGCAACACTTATTCCAATCGTAGTACGTAACCCAAGAGTTGATTCATTTGGTCCTTCAGAGAGCATACCACCAAGTACAAGCATCACAGAGGGAACCATTGCACTTCCCATTATATTCAAACTATCTGTGATGAAAGAAAGCGGAGCATCATACCCAAAGACAACACTTTTCAGCTGAGGCACTGATCCGATAATGATCGCTAATAGAGATGCGATTGTTGGAGGTTGAAGTATGTGTTTGACTGGAGTCTGTTCAGCCACAACTCTTATTCTCCTCATTACTCTAGGCTCAGCCAAGCATTGAATAGACCTAGGGCTGGAACTCTCTCCTCCATATTCTCCCCCGAGATCAACTTCAGGAAAAGAAGTCTGAGAGAAACTAGATATGCTGTTGAAGACTCTAGCAATAAAAGGTGTCTTGCAATGTTCTGTCTCTTTGTCCTCAATCCCTGGCCACTCAGCTTCCACTAGAAGAGGCCTACTAGCATCATGATTCTCCACATTGATCTCCTCTATCTCAACCCCTTCTTCCTCAACGACCTCATAGTACTCCAAAGGCGGCTCCATCATATGATACACAACAGTATAAACAAGAATCACAGCAACCCATTGCGCAAACGATACATACGAAACCCCTCTCGAGTTACAATTCGGTCCAAAAGGGTTCGTCTTCGTGTGACACACCGAGCTAACAATAGCTAACAAAAGATTCCCAGTATTTCCAAAAGCAGTCATAACAATGGTGAATCTATTAAACTCAGGAGGTGGTCTGCATATGAGGACTACCAAGTATCCTATCAAGGACCCAACGACCGCACTGAGTAACACGTTGACCGGTATAAACCACCATTGAACAATGTTATCAAGAGTAATGCTTTCTCCAAGCTCAGTGAAAATCAAACAAGGTAAGAACAAAGCAAACACAAGCTTGCTTAAGAGCCTAAACGTGGCTCTTGGGACTAATTGAGTCTTGGGATGAGCAAGAAGTAGACCAATCACGGTTAAACAGATAAGCTTCAACAAAGGCACAACACCACTGAGTATATCCACAACCCTAGAATTAACATTTCCACTGGAGAAACCTGACATCTCGATCTCACTATGTAAAGCTCGAAGTCAACGATAGAAAAAAACACAAGAAGATGACCAAATTGGTGATTTAAACCACAACCCAAGTAATTGAATGAGAAGAACTATACACAGCAGTGAAGAATCTGAACCAGGAAATAGAAGAACACTAACAAATCAATTAGACCACAGTCGTGAAGATGGTTGGATAGAGATAAAGCCGATTAGAGAACAACACCTGGAGCTACACAATACACATGGAACTTGTCAATGAAGAAGAAGACAAGATTGCGATGACAGATGCATCATCCACGCCAAATCTACTGATTGCAATAATTTTGTATCTTGAAGTTTCTTCTTGATTTGAAAATTTTGTATTTATCACATCGTGCGAAGAAGATAATCTGTGGTTGAACGATACTGTCAAAGATTATCCATTGGGCTAGCGACAACACGAGTCTAAAAAAGAAGCCCAATTATAAGCCCATTAATGCGTCAAAATATACAAACCAAACACTAGCGGCTGAATGATCGGTCATTTCCGGTTTAATATTAAATCAGAACAAGACGACAAAAGGGAACGCTTGGCTTGAGATTTGATCAGTAATCGCACGTGGGAATAAAATAGCTGCCGCAAACCAAACAGATCCACGTGGAACCCAAAACCAGACATACTAACTCGTGTCTGTACGTAATTGGTTAAGAAGATTAAAAAGCATGAATCGGCGGGTACCGGATCCAAAATTCTGATCTCGGATTCGTCTTCTCTGCCCTAAAAGAAAAACCCTACGTGAGCTGCGTCAGTTCTGGGTCCTCCGCAATTTGAGAATCGGAGATATCTCAAGTTTCGCAAAGTCTCGTGGATTTGATCTTCGTCTCCTTGATCGATGGATTCACCTTGAGCAATCGTTGATCGAGCTTCGAAGATGTCGAATCACTCCAGAGATGAGCCTAGTACTGCCCCGAAGACAGATCAATGGTATGATCTTGTCCTTGGTTCCTCTGCCAAAGATGACTCCTCCCATAAATTCTGCACTTTGCGATGTGAGTTTCTGATTATGTTACCATTCTTAATTTTGGGTTAATTCGACCTAAATTGGAATACATAGAATAAGATGTTTGATAATTGTGTACTTGCAGATGAATTTAAGCCGGCTTCAATCGATAAGAACAGGTCAGGATCAATGCACAAGAAGAAGGATAACAGAGTTTCAGTTGAGTTTCAGAATAACCAACCAGGTAAACCCAAGGTGACATTTGAAGGTAGTAGTGAGGATTACAAAGAAAGCGATGCGGTGTTGTTTTTCGATGGGGAGAAGTTTCGTTTAGAGAGGTTGCATCGGGCTGTTACGCAGCTGCGACATGTTAGGACACCTGGTGAATCTGCTGCGGCTTCTCAATCTGCGGTGCCTGTGGAGCATCGGTTATCTCCTGTTGGTCGTGCTGCTAAATCTCCACAAGTCAATAGAAGTTTGCTTCCTGATGTGCCTGTGAGTTTCCAAATGCCTTTTACTTTTTCCTTATCCAATTTGATGTGTTCAGGTTTTGTATTTATTGAATGCTTGATGGTATAAAATGTTGCTGCTACTGGTTTAAGTTTACATTTTCTGTAATGTATGCAGGTTGAGGTGGAAAGAATCGAAATTGGGAAGCCAGAGAACTCAGGTTAGCAGTTATTGAAGTGATTTATTCATATGATTATGCATTTTAAATCCCATCTTATTGCTATTTTTGTTTTGAGAAGTGGATTTTGATTCTTGGATCATAGGCAAACGTATCATAGTTTTCATTATTTGTTAGTCTCTTTGGCTTAAGATATAGTTGGTTGATTTTGGTTGCTAGTACATAGACGTCTGATTTCCAATTAAAACTACAGCTCTGTTCCCCAATTCGACTACTACTTTTTAGTAGTCGGATTATTCCGTCATTTCTTAATGCCGTTATGAGTACTCGGTTCTGTATTGGTGTAGTCAAATGAGACTAGGCAGGAATATCAAACTGTTGATTCAAGTGTACATATCCGTTCTACTGTTCTAAGCATGTATATGGTATTTCTGGTCTTTGTTTTAAAACTATTTTAACAGTTTTAAAATCTAACATAAAAAGTGGTTGCAGCTGAACCTGCCAACACTGGAAACGTGCCTGCAACCTCACCAGTCGAGGACAAGAACGATGATGGAGATGAGCATCAAGAGATCGATCTGGTTGAAATATTTGGCTCATTTACACCAGAGAACGACAATGCAGAGAAAGAGAACGCTGATGGTGGAGAATATGTAGAAAGCTTAAATAAACAGCTTAGCATGACGGAAGAAGAGATTGCAGATGTAGATGACGATAGCGGCGGTGAAGGAGAAAAAGGTCTTAACGCAGCAGAAGCACTTAGAGCACAAGTGAACGCAGAGGTGCAAAAGAGTCAAACCTCAAGCTCAAGCAGTAGCAGTGGAAGTAGCAGCGGAAGTGACAGTGATGGTCGTAGCAAAAGCGTAAGCAGCGGAAGTGGCAGCGGCGGCCAAAGCAGTAGTGGAAGCAGTAGCCGTGGAAGTGGAGGAAGTGACGATGAAGATGAAGTCAACTCCGTATAACAACCAGCTCCCAACAACTTTGTCAAACAATATTTCCATATTTGAGACACTTTGTCTGAATAATTTGGTTGAAGAATCCAAAAGGGTAAAAATTTATGTTTTACTACGAAAGTAGTAAATACAAATGATATAAAGATCCAGTTACTATTCCAGGAGTAGCAATTTTCCATTTTTTAAAATCCAGAATCTCGTGTTATAAAGCTGTCCTTATTAGTTAGTAATCTTGTATTACTCTTTAATTAATTCAATTAGTAAAGTAAATCTCTCTCCTCGACTGGTTAACCACCCGACCACACCACCCTTCACTTTTATTTTCACTCTCTGTAATAAGCGCGTGAAGAACAGAACACGCAGGTTTCTTTGTCTTTTTCTACAAGAGCGTGTATAACACGCGCCTGAAATTGGAAGTGGTGGAAGAAAGTTAGCTATTACTGTTAACAATGGAGTTATTAAAAGTTTGCCAAAGTTTTTTCTTTTTTTCTACAACCGACCGAGTCGGAGATCGAAGTTTTGAACCTAAGAATCTCGTTGTCTTCTTCTTCTGCAGAGCCTCCAAAGTCTAAATCTTTTGGTTACGTCTCTCAAACCCCAACCTTTATACTCACTCTCTTTCTTTTTCTCTCTTACCTCCATTGGCTTCTTCTTGAGATCTCGTCAGGCTCTGATCCCAATCTATGTTCGATCTCACTCTCACCGAGATCTCATCTTCCTCCATTTTTTCAAAGATCCATATATGAGCTCTAAAACCACAGATTTCAATCTGTGAATCCGTATATATGCTCAATCGGAGCCAGATTCTAACAAATCAAAGAAAGGAAGAAGAAGTGAAGAACAATGGGAGCTGAAAAGAAATGGCTTTTCACACTCTTCTCTGTAGTATTCCTCTCAGTGTTCCTTCTCTTACTTTATTCTATCTCTGCTTTCACCTCTAAACCATTCCCTTCTTCAATTCGTCACGGTGCTCATTACCCACCTGCTTTTGCTTATTACATAACCGGTGGTCGTGGAGATAATGACCGGATCTCTCGGTTATTGCTTGCGGTTTATCATCCTAGGAATCGGTATCTTATCCATCTGGGTGCTGAAGCTACTGATGCAGAGAGGCTAGCTCTTCTCTCTGATTTGAAATCTGTTCCTGCTGTGAATGCTTTTGGGAATGTTGATGTTTTAGGGAAAGTTGATCGTTTGTCTGAGAATGGTGCTTCTAAGATTGCTTCTACTCTTCACGCTGTTTCTATTCTTCTTAAGCTTGATCCTACTTGGAATTGGTTTATTGAGCTTAGTGCTTTGGATTATCCTCTCATAACTCAAGATGGTATGTTTTAATTTTGATTTCTTTCTATTTTAATCTTAAACTAGAGAAGAAACTAGCTTTTTAGTTTGCTTGTGATTTTGATTCATTTTCACTCTAGATCTTTGTTTTTGACCTGTCTTTGAGCTTTTTAATGTTCTAGTTTCTGCTCTTAGCTTCTTGAGATTGCAGTGTTTATGATATACTCTAGAATATATATACTCTTTTTCTGGAAATAAAGTGGAAATGTAATCACTTTCACTGATCTCTTTATGGCAAATAATCTGATTTAGAACTTTATTACTCCACTGGTTGTTTGTTTGTCTTCTTATGACCTGGATTCTAATGAATTTTCTTTGCTCATGATTTCTCTCAGACCTATCTCATGTGTTTGCCTCGGTGAACAGAAGTCTCAATTTTATTGATCACACTAGTGACCTTGCTTGGAAAGAGTAAGTAAACAACTTTTGCCAGTCTCTTGAACTGTTTCTTGTACATTTGGTGGGGATTATGATGATAATGGATCTTTATGTAGATCTCAGAGAATCAAGCCTATTGTTGTTGATCCAGCACTTTACTTAGCTAGAAGAACTCAGCTCTTCACTGCTACCGAAAAGCGACCAACACCAGATGCATTCAAAGTCTTTACAGGCAAAAGATTCAGAAGCTAATAATACTTTCTCTGGCTACATTCATTATATGTATACAATCTCATGTTGCTGGTTTGTGATATCACTGCAGGCTCGCCTTGGATTGTACTAAGCAGACCTTTCCTAGAATACTGCATCTTCGGTTGGGATAATTTACCAAGAATCCTTCTCATGTATTTTAACAATGTCATTCTCTCTGAAGAATGCTACTTCCACACGGTGATATGCAACGCACCGGAGTTCAGTAACACGACAGTCAACGGGGACTTACGATACATGATATGGGACAGTCCACCAAAAATGGAACCACATTTCCTTACTATATCGGATTTCGACCAAATGGCTCAAAGCGGAGCAGCTTTCGCTAGACAATTCAAGAAAGATGATCCAGTACTCGACATGGTCGATAGAGAGATCCTGAAACGTGGACGTTACAGAGTCACTCCTGGCGCTTGGTGCTCGAGCCACAGTAGCTGGTGGACAGATCCTTGCTCGGAGTGGGATGAAGTAAACATTGTCAAAGCTGGACCTCAAGCTAAGAAGCTAGACGAAACAATAACGAATTTTCTTGATGATTTGAATTCACAATCGAATCAATGCAAGTGATTATACGACACACGAGACTACATTGTTTTCAGTCTCTGTAAGGTTAAATTCTTTGGGCAACAACACAGTGGCTGCTGTATTTATACGAGGAGAAGGAGAAAGAGAAGAGAAAGGAGATATTTTTATTCTCTTTCCCAGATTTTGTAATTCCTTTGTTAAAGCCATTAGAGAACTTTTGTTCGCAAATTTGATAAACCTTTGTTCCTCTGTTGTATCTTAGTTAATTGAAAGTTAAAGATCTAAACTTTCTCCTCCAATGGTCTTCTCTCGATTCTTCAGAGTCACCGGAGTGAATCTCTCTCGACGTGTGTACTCTCGAATCTCTTCGTCTTCGTCACCGAGTCTCGAATCGATTCCATGGATTCATAAAGCTTCAAACTTTACACTTTACGGATCATTTCACGCTTCTTCTGTTGAAACCCAAGTTTCTGCTAATGATGCTTCACAAGACGCAGAGAGAATCTGCAAGATTCTCACCAAATTCACGGATTCAAAGGTTGAAACTTTGCTGAACGAAGCTTCTGTTAAACTTTCACCAGCCTTAATCGAAGAAGTACTGAAGAAGCTAAGCAACGCTGGTGTTTTAGCTTTGTCTGTATTCAAATGGGCAGAGAATCAAAAGGGTTTCAAGCACACTACTTCAAACTACAACGCATTGATCGAATCATTAGGTAAGATCAAACAATTCAAACTCATTTGGAGTTTAGTAGACGACATGAAAGCAAAAAAGCTTTTGAGCAAAGAGACATTTGCTCTTATCTCTAGACGTTACGCTAGAGCTAGGAAAGTTAAAGAAGCTATAGGTGCGTTTCATAAGATGGAAGAGTTTGGGTTTAAGATGGAATCAAGTGATTTTAATCGTATGCTTGATACTTTGAGCAAATCTAGAAATGTTGGGGATGCACAGAAGGTGTTCGATAAAATGAAAAAGAAAAGGTTTGAGCCTGATATTAAGTCTTATACTATTCTACTTGAAGGTTGGGGTCAGGAGTTGAATCTTTTGAGAGTTGATGAGGTTAACAGAGAGATGAAAGACGAAGGTTTTGAACCGGATGTTGTCGCTTACGGTATTATTATCAATGCGCATTGCAAGGCGAAGAAGTATGAAGAAGCTATTAGATTCTTCAATGAGATGGAACAGAGGAATTGTAAGCCAAGTCCTCACATTTTCTGTAGTTTGATTAATGGACTTGGCTCTGAGAAGAAGTTGAATGATGCTCTTGAGTTCTTTGAGAGATCAAAGAGTTCCGGGTTTCCTCTTGAAGCACCTACTTACAATGCGCTAGTAGGTGCTTATTGCTGGTCACAGCGAATGGAAGACGCATACAAAACCGTTGATGAGATGAGATTAAAAGGGGTTGGGCCAAATGCTAGAACTTATGATATAATTCTTCATCATTTGATTAGAATGCAGCGCTCGAAAGAAGCGTATGAAGTTTATCAGACGATGAGTTGTGAACCGACGGTGAGTACTTACGAGATCATGGTGAGGATGTTTTGTAACAAAGAGAGATTGGATATGGCGATCAAGATTTGGGACGAGATGAAAGGGAAAGGTGTTCTTCCAGGAATGCACATGTTCTCAAGTTTGATCACAGCTCTGTGCCATGAGAACAAATTAGACGAGGCTTGTGAGTATTTCAATGAGATGTTGGATGTGGGTATTAGGCCACCGGGACATATGTTTAGCCGTCTTAAACAAACACTTCTCGATGAAGGCCGGAAAGATAAAGTCACGGATTTGGTTGTAAAGATGGATAGGCTGAGGAAAACCCAACTTGTTGGCTGAAGTGGGTTTCATGGCTCTGTTTTCTCTTCTTGTTTATCTCTATTACTACATTTTGTTTGATATTTTTGGACTATTGAATAGTTATGATCTATGATCTATCCAAAATTTCAGAGCTCTGAGCATTTAGAGACAGTTTTCTATCCGAGCAAAAGTGTATGATGTAGTCACCATATAGAAAACACTGTTATTTCGTTATGAGAAATGGACAAGTCAATGTTATTAAACAAACAAGAATGGGTCAAAGTAATTGAATGGGCTATGATGATTTTTTCTTTTCACAAATAGTAGATAGTTAAAAACAGTTGTTGTGTTCTTTTTTGTAAATGAAGGATGTGGACATGCATAATCCATTGATCAAAGCTTATGTTTCCTTGATTTAGTAACCTTTAATTTTGAAAGTGAGGCTATGCTAAATGCTATGGCATGCTATATAATAGCTGTCGATTTGGTAATCTCGAGATTTTATGTTGTCACTGGCTATTTCAATGAAACCCTCTTATGGAATTAACTTCATATCGGTAACACCCCTCTTTAGTATATTGCTGAATTTTTTTCAAGAATTACTCGTGGGGTACTTTAACTCAAAATTGAAATTCGATCAATTGTGTTGAGTAGCTTAGAAGAGAAAAATAGAAAAAATATAATTTTGTAAAAGGAAAAAAAAAAAGAGGTCTAAGAAGAATATGATAATTGGGGTGTAAGAGAAGAAAATGCCAACGAAGTTTATAGGGTGGAAAGTATAAAGCAAAAAACAAAAATGTCTAAATGTACATAATAAAAAGATGTGGAGGGGCTTTATAACAATTCTTATTTCAAACTATAGACTACCTAAATAGTTTGATTGAGTTGTCTACTTCGTATAAGATCGGACCCCCACACCTTATTTTTTCTCATCGAATCATTGCCCTTTAAATTGCTACATTCCTTTCTATTTTTCTCTTATAACTATTCCCTTTTACTGTTTCTGACCTAAATTGAAATAATTGAATGTGTGATTGTGTAGTTTATCTATAAACCCTATTATCATTCATCCGATCGTGTACCTATCCAAAGTAACAAAAGTGTTAAATTAATTAGAAGGGTCATGTCGTTTTCAATACACGATTACAATTTTTTCATAAACTTATATATACATACCGACATCATATATATGTATACGACGAAAATGATCATAAACAAAATTGTAAAAGAAAAAGATTAGATGGTAAAAGAAGAATCTACACAACCATAATTGCCATTCTCAATGAATTAACTTTGACGCATGTGAATTTTGAGGTGACTCAGGTGATGTGGATGATAAACCTCTAATCCCGTGACATTGTTTTATTATAAACGACCGATCGGACATTGTTAGAAAAAAAGAAATTATAACTACAAACTCTTCTGTTTATTATTATTATTATAGTTAGCTTTTTAATATAAAACGGATATTAGAATTTTGTAACAAAGAAATCGGCGGGAGTCGTGTGCTTTAGCCCAAAAACATTGGCCTCGTTGTCCAACGTGTGTATTTGGAGGAAAACATCATTAGAGGGCCACATATACATCTCTCTAATTACACTTTACGAATATTAAACACATTTAATTGTACTTAATCCTCGGCATAACACTTGTCCATTAAGTCACCATGTACTTGCTATAAATATGGTCAAGTCCAGTCCATAATATATGCATCTCTGATCTTTCTTGGTGAGAGTAATAGACATGGGAGCTCTTGATTCTCTTTCCGAGTATATCTCCGACTACTTCCGCGTCACCAGAAAAAGGAGGAAGCGGAAAGTCATGCAGACGGTGAATATAAAGGTGAAAATGGACTGCGATGGTTGTGAACGCAGAGTCAAGAACGCGGTTTCCTCCATGAAAGGTTCGAATCTCCAACTCGTAGACTACTTATGTCATGAATGGTTTCTGTAAGTTTTTTTGTAATTTTGATTTCCATTAAACGAGTACTCATGTAAGCACGCCAAACCATTTCTACATACAACAAGCCAAATTAACACGGTCTTTATATCAATATAAAAATCGCGCAGGTGTGAAATCGGTGGAGGTGAATAGAAAGATACATAAAGTGACGGTGAGTGGATACGTGGAACCAAAGAAGGTATTAAAGAGAATCGAAAGGACAGGGAAAAAAGCGGAGATATGGCCGTACGTTCCTTACAACATGGTCGCATATCCATACGCGGTCGGAACTTACGACAAAAAAGCTCCGGCCGGTTATGTCAGGAAATCTGAGCAGTCGCAGTTGCAGCTGTTGCCGGGAGCTCCCGAGAACCACTACATTTCTCTTTTTAGCGACGAGAATCCCAACGCTTGCACCGTTATGTAATAAATAATTTACTCTAGTAGTATTATCCACAGCATGTAACGTTTTTATCAAGCAATTGGCTCTCTCTCTCTCTCTCTTTTTGTTATGTTAATGCAGAGAGGAAGAACCAACTATAGCTAGTTGTGTAAAAATTTCAATATTTCAAAATAAGTTAGTGGAATGTGTATAATCAATGTGTTTAATATCAAAGTATTTTCGGGTGATTTATGTTTTTATTTACGATTATGCAAATTATTATATTAGTGGAATTAATTGAAGTTATTTAAAAATAAATACGAAAAAAGGAAAATCGGTTAAGTGCTCAGGTTGGTTAAAAATTAATTAAGAGAAAATAAACAAAAAGCTACGTGCTGTTGGAGTTTTGTTGGTTTTGTGAAGGCAAATTAGTCAGCGAAAAAAGTGTTGTGAAGTGGTTTTGTGGTAATCTATGCGGCTGTGCCAAGTGAAATCCATACATCATCAGATAATAAAATATCAACTTTTTATCTCTATATTTTATCTTCCATTACGTAGTTTTTGACACATAGAAGATCCAACAGCGTTTAACTAGATTTTCTTCGGAGCCATTAAATATAGTTTGTTCCTCAATCGAAGTAGATATGCGGCTGATGATGCAGCCATAAAAAAAGAAAGGTATTTGTAGTCATAACTTTCTTAGTAAATGACTTTAGGTTTAGAAAATGACGCGTAACTAATCAAGAAAATTAGTAGTAACCGTAATTAACTTGGAACGTAACCATAGCAAAATATTTCCGACCACTCGCAAGGAGACAAGTCAATTTGTAAGTGAAATTAGAAATTGTGTTTCTTACGAAACGGTTAATTTATTGCACAATTTGGTCTGCTTCTTGTTTTCTTTATAACTATTTTGAGTATGTTTGTTACATGCATGGATGATCAGAAATGTAATATATTATTCTTCGAATAAAACTGTGGCACCGTGCACATATCCAACCTTAATACATTATAGTCTAATCTTAATATATTTTTGTAGTTCAAACCTTGCTGTGAATTTGTATATAATATACTGGGAGATTTTATTCTTGTACAACTCAAAACAAATTAATGCCTCACGTAAAACAAACACCTGTTTAATCCTTAGAATGAGTGATCTTTAAATAAAATCCCAAGAATATTAGAATTTGAAATTTCATAATATTATGGTGCTTATGATGAGATGACATTTAAGTATCTCGCTGGATATTTCAAATCAACTGTTTGGGACGAAACTGATATGACTGATTATTAAATTATGACTTCGCATAACTCGAAAGTTGAAACACAAAAATGGATATGTTAGATTTGAAACTGTGAAAAGGACGCAAACAAATGGAGAGATGAGAAGCGGCACACGAAGGGAAAACGCAAACGCGCGTTTGAACATATCAAGGTGGGACTTAAGGTAAAATCGTCGTTTGATGGCGACAACCGCATTTTTAGCTAGGTGGGAGATGGGCTTTTGGATAACCTCCACGTGTACAGTACCCCAGACATCGACGGCTTCCAGTCATTTTGACTAGGAACACCAAAACATAGACAGGCTCAAAAGTCAATAGTACTAGCAATTATCTGTGAAACCAAAAACGAACCAAACCTGAAATTTGTAGAACTGGATTGATCACAAAATCTGTATATAATAGGAACTTTGTATATATAATGGTTGATTTTGTTTTAAATTTTGTTGATTCAGAGTCAAATTGATTAATTTTGGTTTAATTTGATTTTTTTCCTCACACTCTTCAAAAAGTTAATTTGGTGTATTTTCTTGTTAAATTTAATTTTTAGGTTTCTTGGATTTGTCTGAATTATTTTTTAAAAGCATGAATATATATTGTAGTTGTATAATATATGATGTGTATTCAAATGAAAAGCATAGAGTATATATATATATATATGTATAACCACTATTTGCGTGTTTTTTACGTTAGAACTCATGCTAGATGATAATCTTTGGAGTAGCATCAAGAGAAGTTTAAAAGGAACTATAGTTCCAACTTGTAACAAATAAAGAATATGTTAGGTTTTTGGGCTGTTTTTGATTCTCCCTTTTGAAAAATTATTTGTTGATGCTGGGTTCATTTTGGGCCTGGCTAGGTATATTTTATATTGTCAGTCTTTTATAGACTGATGGGTTACTTTTTCGCTACTTTCAATATTAATGAAGAAAAAGTTTATAAAAAAAAACAGAAAAAACAAAAAGAATTAGTTTTAGAGAACATTAGGTTTGCTAGATTTCGGCTAACTCGCAGAGAAATGGTTCGACCTTTAAGGCAAACATAACTACAAATTTCAATGGTTGAAATTTGGTGTTTGGACATGCGAATAAAGATCTGTTTAGTGAAGGAATGTTTGTGAGACCTCCCACAAGCTTGGATGATAACCTTAGCTTTAACCATTATAGGTCTGCGATAATGCATGTTACGGGAGGCTGAAGGAGCTAAAACGATAACATGGTTAAGACAATTTTTGAGAGATTGGAAAAACTCATTCTAATTTTTTTTGTAACGCGTAAGTTAGAGAAAATATCTTAATAACGGGACGAAATATAGTGGACGAACTAGGCCCAAAAGTTTCCATGGTTTCTTTCTTGTATTAGTTCCATTAGAAGAATGTTGATTTTTTCGTAAAAGATCCATTTGAGAAGACAGAACTATTAACCTTGTTATTCACAAAAAGAATTATGAAGTATGAACCCTGTTTAATTTTCAGTTAATTTTTGATAGATATAAACCATATAATTAATGGATATATTATATACGTATATATATATATTCATTTTTTAAGAAAAATCAATACTCTTGTCATGTACATATAATATTCAAATTCTAGTTTTATAATGTAGAAGCTTACTAATTAAAAAAAAAACCATTCCTTTTTGGAAGATAAATTCTAGGAAAGTAGCGACTCAATAGTCAAGAGAATGAAAGCAAAGAACAACAAAGTTATTTGACACCACACACTCGTATGCATAAATACGCAAAACCCCAAAGAACTTCTTCAACTTCTCTCCTCAACTTTTAAGTATTCCACACATACAAACACACACACACACTTGACTTTTCTCATATAATTTCGACAGCTCGTGAAGGACAAAGACATGGAGCCTTCTCGGAGGAGAATGACCAGAGACATGTTGCTTCTAATCGTAACGATGGCATGGCTCGTAACCGGAGACGAAGGAGGCATAAAGCAAGAGGAGCGACTGTTTAATCTTGGGAAGCTTGAGATGTTCGTTGACAAGCTTCCTCATATACCAACACTTCATGGCTACCACTTCGTCAATGGCTTCCTCAAACCCAAATCTCTTCACATAGGCATGTTCTTCAAGAAATGGGTATTTAATTCTTTCCTTCTTCTCATTTTCCTTATATTCTAATTTTTGTTTCCTTGTTTTCTAATTTCTTTCCTCTATTATATATTTTCCTCTTGTTTTCTCTGTTTTCTTGAAGTTATATTTGGTATGTTATTAAATTAAATTTCCAGTCTATAGTCGTTCGTGAAAACAGATCATCTTCCATTTCTGTCATGAGGTTATAAATGGCCAAAATATTTAGATAGAAAATTCAAATAACCATCATTTAGTGATTTACACCTGTATTACATGCAAAAAAATAGACTCATTAACTTTCTTGACCAACTTAAGCCGACTAACTAATGTTGAACATTATCTCCTTAATGAAAAACATTAACATTAAATTCGATATCGTATAAGATTAGTGAAGTTAATTTGCTTTTTACTTGGCTACGGCTCTTCTTAGGTTGTAAAGTGATTAGAATAGATTCGTGTTGTGTTCACACTATTGTCCCCTCACTTGTTTGTCGTCTTTGAGAAAAAGTATTAATAATTGTATACTTTTTATCACTCGTCATGTTGAATATTATTTGCCCTTCACCGAATGAATACTCAAATTCCTCTTTGTTCATAAACTAATCTAAACTCATTAATGACAAAAATTAACATTAAATATTCGAAATCGTATAGATCAGTGAAAACTTAAGTGCTTTTTAGTTGGCTACGGCTCTTTTTTGGTAAAGTGATTTGGAATTGATTCATCTTGTGTACTCCACTCTTATCCTCTCACTTATTTGTCCTCTTGAGAAAAATATCTATTGGTTTATAGTACTGACGAATCAGTGCTCTTTTATAACTAGTCAAATTTAATATTATTTTGCTCTCCTACCGAATGAATACACATTTTTTTTATAGTTTCTATAAGCTCTTTAAGTTTTGTTCTGATAAATTATACTAAGAACATCATCAAATCTAATGATTAATTGATAGAAAGTTATTACCCACTAACTATATAATTATGATTGCTTTTCTACCACTTTGGCCTAGCTAATTGTGCTCTGTTCCTTTAAACTATTTTATTACTCTGCTAATGATTCGAATGATTTAAGTTTTTGAATTTCTCTAACTCTGTCACACACTGATATGAGTTAAATCATTGTGAAGTACAGAAATTCCACAGAGACTTGCCTGCCACGCCAGTGTTCGCATATGGTACATCAAAGCGTTCAGCAACAGTTCCTGGACCAACAATAGAAGCTGTTTATGGCGTCGACACCTACGTGACGTGGCGAAATCACCTCCCTTTACATCATATCCTCCCTTGGGACCCAACAATCTCTCCGGCAATCCCTAAACACGGCGGCATTCCCACGGTGGTTCACTTGCACGGAGGTATCCACGAACCAACTAGCGATGGAAATGCAGATTCATGGTTCACCGCTGGTTTCAAAGAAACTGGTTCCAAATGGACCAAAAAGACTACACATTACGTCAACAAGCAACAACCTGGAAACATGTGGTACCATGACCACGCGGCAGGGTTGACCAGAGTCAACCTTCTTGCCGGTTTGTTAGGCTCTTACATTCTCCGTCATAGCTCAGTCGAATCGCCTCTTCGGTTACCTACCGGACGCGAATTCGATCGTCCTTTGGTCATCTTTGACCGATCTTTTCGTAAAGATGGTTCCATTTACATGAACGCTACAGGGAACAATCCAACGATTCATCCACAATGGCAGCCAGAGTATTTCGGCGACGCCATCATTGTGAACGGTAAAGCATGGCCGAGATTAACCGTCCGCCGCCGGAAATATAGATTTCGAATCACAAACGCTAGTAACGCAAGGTTCTTCCGGTTCTTCTTCTCCAACGGTCTCGACTTCATTGTCGTTGGTTCCGATTCCGCTTATCTAGCGAAACCAGTATCGACCAAATCTGTTCTCCTAGCTCCGTCGGAGATTGTCGACGTACTCGTTGACTTTTCAAAGTCAACATCGAAAACGGCAATTCTTGCCAACAATGCACCTTATCCTTACCCGTCGGGAGATCCCGTCACGGAAGAGAACAGCAAAGTCATGAAGTTTATAATCAACTACAAATCAGAAGTTGACACGTCGATTATTCCGAAGAAGCTAATTGAATACCCTCCTGCTCATGTATCAACCTCCACACGTACACGTTACATTGCTATGTTCGAGTATGTGTCAAGCATTGACGAGCCAACACATCTATACATCAACGGTCTGCCTTACAACGCTCCCGTAACCGAAACTCCAAAAATCGGCACAAGCGAGGTATTTATAACCAAAATTTCACTATTCACTAACCGTATAGTTCAAATCTTTAATGCTTACAATAATGAAGGTGTGGGAAGTGATAAACTTAACCGAGGATAACCATCCGTTGCACATTCACTTGGGATTGTTTAAAGTATTGGAGCAAACGGCATTGGTGAAGAGTGAGGAGTTCATAGAGTGCATGACTAAAAGAAACGATGCCGTCAAGTGTGAGATTAGCAAATACGCACGAGGGAACAAGACCGCGGTTACGGTACACGAGCGGGGATGGAAAAACGTATTCAAGATGATGCCGGGACATGTAACGAAGATACTCGTTAGATTTTCTTACATTCACTCAAACGAATCTTACTCCTTTGACGCAACTCAAGAGCCAGGCTATGTTTACCACTGTCACGTAAGTTGGTAAAATACTAAAAAGTTGATGACGAATTTAGCTTTTTCTTTTAGAACTAACTGTATGATATTGGCATTGCAGATATTGGACCATGAAGACAATATGATGATGAGGCCCTTTGCAATGGTGCTATAATTCTAAAACGAAAACAATTTACAATTACGAGTGCAGAATACAAACGAGTTGATATAGATTGAGATTTCAGATTACATAAATATCTTATACAGAAAGTGTTAAAAGATAATTCGATTGGATTGATGTTATATCTCTATCATTGTTTTTCACTTGGCCTCGGAGATTAGAAGCAGCTTGTTAATGGGCTTTTAACAGTTACGGGCTTTAACGGGCCCAATAACAAAACTCTTTTGCTTCTTATATGATTTTGGAGTAGATGGTAAGTGAGATAGGGAAGTGGTGAGTGAAATTAGAAAATTCCTCGTATACAAAGTCCTAACCACCAGTCAAATTCAATTGAATGCTCCCATGTTTCTCCCTTATCTGTTCCTGAACCTACACTCTTTAATTTCATGGTTTCCTATTTTCTCTTAATTTGTTTATTTTCATGTCATATTCGGAAGCTTCAGATATTTTATCAAATAATGCATCCAAATAATTTTGAGCCACTAGTCAAATATCTTCTTCGTCTTCTTCTTGCTTAATATATATTTTAGTGAATCTATTATTGATACCACACACACATCTTTGATATTTCACAAAAGGTATCTATCGGAGCCGTACATATATTTTACGAAAATGTGGATAAGAGCGAGATTTGGATTGGTATTGGTAAGGCAAATTAAATGCGACACACTTCCACATTCATGATTCCACAAATTCTAATGGATTTGAACAAATATGGGACCAATTTTTATTTGTTTCAACTCCTAAATGTGGGACCAATTAACAAGGTTGATGTATTCTTCTTGTTCTTCCTCGTTCATTAATAGTTTGATTGAGCATGCACGCTTCTCTCAACCCACCAGTCCAAGTCAAACCTCCTCAAGCCATCCCCTAATCCTATATATCAGTTTCTTCTCGCAAACCACCTCACAATCTATCAACAGTTTTAAAAAAAGACATAACTCAACCAATCTCACTTTGAAAAAGACATGAACAAAACCCGCCTTCGTGCTCTCTCCCCACCTTCCGGTAACTATTTTCTCTTTAAACAGTATTAATCATGTGTTTTGCTATTCACATCACCAAATTATTCATAGTTTAAAGAGGTCGATGTAGAATTCATAGATATACATGTGTACATACGTGACTTTGTGACGATATATCGTTTTAATTTGTTAAATTTTGATCCCTTCTCTTAGGTATGCAACACCGTAAGAGATGTCGATTGAGAGGTCGAAACTACGTAAGGCCAGAAGTTAAACAACGCAACTTCTCAAAAGATGAAGACGATCTCATCCTCAAGCTTCATGCACTTCTTGGCAATAGGTTCGTATTCATTCTTCTTATTCTTTAATTCAATAGTAATGTGAACGGTACGTGCTAATAATCATTTTGATGTTATGTTTTTTCAGATGGTCATTGATAGCGGGAAGATTGCCAGGACGAACCGACAACGAAGTTAGGATCCATTGGGAAACTTACCTAAAAAGGAAGCTCGTAAAAATGGGAATCGACCCAACCAATCATCGTCTCCACCATCACACCAACTACATTTCTAGACGTCACCTCCATTCTTCACATAAGGAACATGAAACCAAGATTATTAGTGATCAATCTTCTTCGGTATCCGAATCATGTGGTGTAACAATTTTGCCCATTCCAAGTACCAATTGCTCGGAGGATAGTACTAGTACCGGACGAAGTCATTTGCCTGACCTAAACATTGGTCTCATCCCGGCCGTGACTTCTTTGCCAGCTCTTTGCCTTCAGGACTCTAGCGAATCCTCTACCAATGGTTCAACAGGTCAAGAAACGCTTCTTCTATTCCGATGAGAAATGGTGTATTTGTTTGTACACATTTGTTATATTACAAATGCACATATTATAATATTCACTAGAGAGATGGTATAACGATGTTTGAAATATGTTAATCCTGAATTGGACCGGCTGGTCATTGAACAACTATTCTCTTAAATGTCCGGTTCTGTTTTCAGTGATTAGTATTATAGTAGATCGTTAATAACTAACCGACGATAACCGCTGCTTATTTGATCAATCAAGCTGTAAGAAATTATAGCTAATACAGCAATGTTAACGGTGCACATTGACGGGAAGTATTAATTAACTCTCTTAAAATGGACAAGTATGTTCATTTTCCTCCAAACTACACTTTACTCTTTATTCAAAAGCAATTTCAAACTCTCGTTTCGCACAAAGGAATCTATAAATACGAAAATTACTTACTAAAGATATAAAGGAAGCAAATTAGTTAACTTATAAAATAATGAAATGTATCGATTTAAGGATGTCTTAAGCATGGAGACTATACGGTCAAATATGCACCAACTAGTACAAACACGTTCACATATATTTTGAACAAAACTCACAATGAATTTGTTTAAAGTATCTTCATACATGCTTAAAATAAAAATTAGAAAGTAAATACATTTGTACAACCGCTATTCAAACATCATCAAATATTAAACAAAATTGCATGACCAAAGAATATGAATGTTTGACAAGTATAGAAGAGGAGATTGTTTGCTAAGAAAATGGACCAATATTTATCATCGAAACTACAATCATCATTAAGGTTGTTTCTACGATTGCGGGATCTACAACCATCAAAGAAGTTGTTTCCACAACTGTATAAACTCTGATCTCACCTTCACTTTCATATTGTTCCGCAAGTACAACTACACCATAAATTTCAGAAATAACGGTGAGTATTGTGGTTAATGGAGAGTTGTGTGTGGATGTGCAAGCAAAAATCACATGCCTCATCAAACACTTCAAGGTTATTAATCTTCATCTGATTCAGACGAATACCCTCTTCTTTATGTAGATCTTTTTATTTTTGCATATGTCCAAAAATAATTATGAAACCAGCCAGTCAAACTTGCCAAAAATGTCTAAAAGATAATGTTGTCTATTTTTCAAGTTGCTATCGGTTGTTATGTAGGACGCAGAAGTCACGGGCATGGACGTCGGCCGATATGATGTGGATGTCGTGGTTGAACCTTTCTTTTGTTAAACCGAGATAACTTTTCAATACAAGACTGTCACAAACTATATGTAAGTCATGTTTATAAATTTTAATCAAAAGTATACTAAACTGTGGTAAAACAGTTTTAAGAAAATTATAGGTCCCAATTTGTATACATGCTTCAAATTATCTAAAATGTTGTTAAAATTCGATCTACCGGGTCATGTTCGACCGTTCCATTTGCAGGCTATATAATACTCACCAAAATTATGTTAATTGACATAATTTTTCTAGAACATTTTTGCTGTAAGAGATATTAAATTTTCTTACACATACAAAGTTATTTTTAAGGGAAAATAAAACATGTAAAGCTATATTTAGTTAATTACAAAGAAGATTTTTTCCATCTTTTAATAAACACTAGGGTAAGACAGATCATATACTAGAAACACATGTCAATACAATGCATCTAAAGGCCTGGAAATTTTATCTTAGTTTCTTTTCAAATAGAAAAAATAACTAATTTGACTATTTATTACCATTTAAGATTACATAAATAATACATACAGATAAATTTCATAACTCCAACATAAATTTCAACACAACTATAAAATACAATCATATAAGATCTACTTTACAACTAAGCACACAACAAACCATTTTCTTCAATAAATAGAAAAGTGGATTTTTTTATTGAATTTAAAAGTATAGTTCATTTCTATTATACAGTTTTGATCTAATATAAATGATAATAATTGATTATTTTTTTGACAACTGTATCATTTTCTCTTCAACCTCTACTTGCACCGTGAATCTCGCTCTCAATTATCTAGTTTGTTCTATTGTATTATTTAAATGTATCACATAAACTTTTATCTAAAAATATAAAGCCAGTAAACTAAAAAGAAAAGAAAAAACCATTTTTAGAGTTAGATAAAAAGTTTAAAACAAAAAACACTAAAACCAAAACGGTGTCGTAACAGCGACTTATCCTTTTTCGCCACATGGCTTCGTTGGATACATAAAAGCGATAGAGACGCATCTCTGAGTCAGAAGCGAGCCAGCGAGAGAGAGAGAGCGAGTCACAAAAATTCGAATTTTAAGCCGCCGTGTGAGACGGCGTAATGGCTGGTGGAGCTATCACTCCCGATTCTCTCATCGGTCTTATTGCTGAAATCAATGAGATTCCGGGGAATTTTGGTTTGTTTAAGAAGGATTGTTCCGATCTCGCGCGACGAGTCGGTCTCCTGACGCATTTGATTGAGGAAATCAGGGATTCTTCTCCGCCGTCGGAATCTGATGCTTCTTCTTCGTTGAATTCTCATGAATGTGATTGGTGGTCTGATCTTGTGGTGGGACTTCAAGCCGCGAAGCGTCTTTTGTCTTCAGCTACTAGTTTCCAAGCTCGCGAGTCCTCTGTAAGCATTCTAAACCATTCTCAACGATTGAAAATGGATTTGTGATTTCACGAAGATTTGGTCTCGCCATGGCAGGAACGTAATTTATAGGAAGAATTTGTTTTTAGTTTTTTTAGATTGGAAGATACTATTGTTGACATTTGTGTAGTGAAGAGCATTATTAATATATACATGAGGAGCTCTCTAAACTTTGATGTGTGATTTTGATTGAAGGATGGGGCAGCCAAGAGGATCTCATTCCAGTTCCAATGTGTTACATGGAAGCTGGAGAAAGCATTAGGTGATTTGACATATGATAGATATGATATCTCTGACGAAGTCCGTGAACAGGTAAAAGTTTGTTCATTATGTAGAATGTATGAAGATTTGGTTTTCCTATCCATGGAGGTGTTTCTAAGGGTTTTTTTTTGCTTGTGATTAGGTGGAACTAGCAAGATTACAGTTAAGAAGAGCAATGCAGAGATATGGATCGTTAAATTCGAAGAAGTTCTCGAGTGGTTTATCTGAGCCAATGGAGAAAGATGCCTCAAGTAATAGAAAAGTTATTGAAAAGTTGGAGAGTATTCCAGAGACAGTGCATTCTTTATCAGATGAGAAGAAATTTGAATCACCCCCTCCTTGGAAGAGCTCTTCAGTATCATTGGCCTTCTTTTTATCAAAGGATGGTGATGATGAGAGATTAGAGAAAGCAGTTACCGAGAACAGCGATGACTCACAGAAATCGGATAATCTCACGATTCCAGAGGACTTTCTTTGTCCAATCTCTCTGGAACTGATGAAGGATCCTGCTATTGTTTCCACAGGACAGGTCTGGTTTAAAAAATCAAATCTTTATATAGTGCTAACGTATGGTTGTTGATTTGAAACCTTAACAATGATCTTCTCTCTTCGTTGGCAGACATACGAGAGGTCGTTCATTCAGAGATGGATAGACTGTGGAAATCTGAGCTGCCCAAAGACACAGCAGAAACTTGAAAACTTTACTCTTACTCCAAACTATGTCCTCAGAAGCCTGATATCTCAGTGGTGCACTAAGCACAACATTGAGCAACCAGGTGGTTACATGAACGGTAGGACCAAAAACAGTGATGGGTCTTTCCGTGATCTAAGTGGAGATATGTCAGCGATCCGAGCATTGGTTTGTAAACTCTCTAGCCAATCAATCGAAGACCGCAGGACTGCGGTTTCTGAAATCCGCTCTCTGTCAAAAAGAAGCACAGACAACCGAATTCTGATTGCAGAGGCAGGAGCCATCCCTGTTTTGGTCAAGCTTTTGACCTCAGATGGTGACACTGAAACGCAGGAAAATGCTGTCACTTGCATTCTTAACCTCTCCATATACGAACACAACAAAGAACTGATCATGCTTGCAGGAGCAGTCACATCTATAGTGCTAGTCCTCCGAGCTGGAAGCATGGAAGCTAGAGAAAACGCTGCAGCTACTCTCTTTAGTCTTTCGTTAGCTGATGAGAACAAGATCATTATAGGCGCATCAGGTGCGATAATGGCCTTAGTGGATCTGCTTCAATATGGAAGCGTCAGAGGGAAGAAAGACGCAGCTACGGCTCTGTTCAACTTGTGTATTTACCAGGGAAACAAAGGCAGAGCAGTTAGAGCCGGTATAGTAAAGCCATTGGTGAAAATGCTGACAGACTCCTCGAGCGAGAGGATGGCTGATGAAGCCTTGACCATACTCTCGGTTCTAGCTAGTAACCAAGTCGCGAAAACTGCGATTTTGAGAGCCAACGCAATACCACCTTTGATAGATTGTCTCCAGAAGGATCAACCGCGAAACCGAGAGAACGCAGCTGCGATACTACTGTGTCTTTGCAAGAGAGATACTGAAAAACTGATCTCCATTGGTAGACTTGGAGCTGTTGTTCCATTGATGGAACTATCAAGAGACGGTACAGAGAGAGCTAAACGAAAAGCTAATTCTTTACTAGAGCTTCTCCGTAAATCATCCCGAAAATTAGGTTCACTCTAAATAGCCCTTAACATGAATTAATTTAGTTTTGCTGGCTATTGATCTGTTTATTATGTCCTGTATCTTATTGAGTTTTTGGAAGACTAATTTAATTTCCATTTGAGGAGAAGGTGGAGTCAAAAGAGTTAACGAGAATCGAACTCTTTGACTCATCTTTGTATTGATTTGTTAATTTTGTTAAAAAAAATGTTTCATATGATTTGATAAAGGTCGTGTGTTGTTACTGTTCCTAGAAAGAGAAATCAAATCAGCTTTTTGTTTTCAAATTCGTTAAAAGTCAATCTCTTCACGTGTCTTTGAGAAAAAATGTTTCGACAACGTAGTTTTCCAGATTAATCGGAGCGATTAACGCAAGTGTCATTTTCTCAGAAAACATTGGTCTCAAAACTTCCAAAATCACATAGTACAAAATATACTATGGTCGAAGTGAAGAACAGTACACATTTTCCATTTCTATTTATAAAATTAAGCATAAATTTTGGGTTGTTATTGGTCTTTTCAAGATTGATAGTGAAATGCGACGTAACTTTTGTCTTCTCATTGTTTTAATAATTTTCAAGATTTTGGCATTTTGTTGACCAAGAAATGGTTCACTATCATCAGCAACCAACCATAAATCAAATCCAAAATCTATAATGATCTGATCTAACACAACACCCACCTTGAACTACTGAGCTCTTAATAGACACCAACCTACAAAGTTTTTTCATCTCATTTGTGAACCTAAAAGATACTAACATTTTACACAACATCATTCACCAAAATGGGAAATAGCTTGGGAACCAAGAAAACAGCGACAATCATGAACATCAATGGCGAGAGTTTCAAACTGAAAACGCCTGTGGAAGCTGGTACAGTGGTTAAAGATTTTCCAGGCCACGTTCTCTTGGAATCCGAAGCAGTGAAGCGTTTAGGAATCAGAGCAAAGCCCTTGGAGCCTCACCAAAACTTGGAATCCAAAAGGATTTACTTCATGGTTGAACTTCCAAGGTATTATATTCCTCAATTTTCTACTTAGTTTTAGGTATCAAAGTTAGAATCTTTTTGAGTAAATCATTTAAAACCCATGTGACAGAACATGGAAAGAGAGAACTCCAAGAAGGGTTCGGTCGGGAATCCAGATGAGTGCGAAGGAGAGATTAGAGAATCTGAAGCTGTCTCGTAGATCATCATCTGATCTCTCGGTAATGAAGAAGAAGACAGAGGTTAATGATGAAGAGAGAGAAGTGAGTAGCGTGAAGTTGAAGTTACCAAAGTGGAAAATTGAGAAACTGAGGAAAGAGAGTGAGAGTGGCTCTGATTTCTCCAACAAGATCACACAACTTTGTCTCCTTCACATACCAAGTGGTTTGATTCATCAAAGACAACATTTGCTTCGTAATGGAGGAAGAAACTTTGGGATTGAAGAAAAAGAAGAAGGTGCCAAAATCACATGAGGTGATCAATACTTTTGAAGGGCTTTGATCCTATTTTATTTTTGTTGAAACATCGATCCGTTTCTCAAGCCACGTTTCTCGCTTCTTTAATTACACTAGGAAACAAATGTACTCCAACTTGTGTTACTAATGTCACAACTTACATCTTCTTCTAGTCTATTCTAAATCAAGAAAAAAAAATATACAAACTAACAACAAGTGGAAGAATAACTTGTGTCATTCAGATAATCTTTGAATATTTTATTTTTTAAAGTCTTCTTTGATCATTTTGGTTGCAGAAAAGGGTTAGATTTCTTGAAAAGAGCAAAGCAGAAGACCTGTGATTTTCAGTGTTTTCCTCCATCTTATTCTTATTGTTAGTTTAGTTTAACACAATTCTTAAGAGGAATACTAAGACGAAAGAGAAACAGAAAGAGATATGAGAAAAAGGCAAATCATTAGTATTCTTTTTCTTTAAATTTGGGGGGCTTTAGTTTGGCCGATAATTACAATATACAATTCTCCAGAACTCAGAGAAACCAACACACCAAAAAAAAAAAAAAAAAAAA
>Ga0041059_1000478_pt1 | contig 30332 bp, 22 predicted proteins | sample AraColnosormetaG_FD_56232 | JGI IMG/M metagenome (GOLD analysis project Ga0041059, IMG submission 56232) | Arabidopsis roots microbial communities from North Carolina, USA - Col MF nosort | ecosystem: Host-associated > Plants > Roots > Unclassified | place: USA: North Carolina | collected...
AAAATATAAATATTTTATAAAAATAAAATTTGCAAGTTTTAATAGATATTACTTTAAAAAAATAAATCATCCCGCGGTATACCGCGGGTTAAAATCTAGTTCTGTTTAAAATCTCCATGTTTCTTCCTTAATCACACTTTTACTTTTGGTCATATGATATGACTCATATTTTAGTGTTATGCATTCATTACATGACATGGTTTTCTTCAAATTTTGGCTACAAAGCACAAGAAATGTGAGAATACCAAACATTAAGGTTATGATTCGTAACATTGCATAATAGCATAACGGTATAAGTTGCATAATAAAATATGTAGAATGAAAAACCGTAGAATCAAATTACTTAAAAATATATGTTGATTGGATACATTTTACAGAACGACAAATAAAATATTATATCAACAATATATATTTATACTAATAAAACTGTTTTTAATAAATTTTAAGTAATATTTGATAATAAAAATATAAGATTCTTAAAATCTATTAAAGAGTTGTGAAAATGCTGATTAGAGATTTTGAAATGAAGTAAGTAAAGATATGGTTAGTTATTTGGTTGTTCGGATTTTTAGGGAATATTATTTCGTGTAATATTGAATTAGTAGAGATTCAAGGGATTAATGTGTGCAATTTATGAGGGTAGTGCAAAATAATATTTTTGTTTAGGTAAGTAATTAGTGCAAAACGTGAATAATTGATCAAAAATTTGGTCATTGTCATAAAGAAGACAATCTTGTCTGATTGATTTTGTAGGGACTAAACATACAATATCGAAATTGAAAAATGATTTTTCGACACAAATCTTCCCCAAAAATGTATATGTAGATTATTAATAACATAATTTTTGTGTAAATAATTATAGTTTTTTATTGTTTAAAATTGTTAGTATTTAAGATGCGTAAAATAATAACAATTTCTTATGCGAATAAAAACTATATACCCATTTTTTGCATAATGAATTTTTACTTGTAAATTTAAACAAAAATACAAATTGTGCGTTTTTACGTTTTCTTATACAATTATGCAAATTTTCTTAATATGAGAATTTTTTTACATAATTACATTAAAAAACGCCTTACCAATCAGAGCCTTAAACCTATAATAACTTCACACGTAAATGGTATTTATTTTCTTCTAGAAAAAGAGAATGGTGGATAGGGGAATAAAATAAAAAGTTGGAAAAAGAAACGATTCTACAACATGTAATGACCAAAACACCCTCCTTCCTCCCTCTAAAACCCCATTCTCTCTCTCCCACTCTCTTTTTCTCTGTTGCTCTCTCCTGAGTTCTTCTTACATGAAAGTCCGCTGAACTCTTTAGGTTCGTTGTCGATTATTCTTGCTTTATGTTTGTGTATTTATTTTTTGAACTTCTGGGCTCTTTCTGAAATTCAATTTCATTGACCCATCTTCTCTGTTCATGACAATTCGTTTGTCCTAATGTTACACTCAAAACCCTTTTTTGTTGTTTATACCCAAACCCTCTATCTATCTGTACTTCCTTGGAACGAAATTTTTTTGCTTTGACTCAATTTCTTTCTTAGAATTAGAACATTGAGAATGTTGGAACTCAAATAGATGTTGGTTCGATTTTGAACTTTTTGTTTATTTATTAATGTTTTCTATGGCTCTGATTTGAATTGTCAAGTTTAAGACATTCTTCTTCTTCTCTTAGATACCCTAATTTCAGGGGTATGCACATTTTGCATAAAAGTTCCAATCTTTCCTGATCGTTGACAATATTTATGTGTACCCTTTTGTTTGTCTCAGTGTGTTAAAGAAGCTACATTGTGTTTGTGATGGCCGGTGGTGGGAAGCATACTCCTACTCCAAAGGCGATTATACATCAGAAGTTTGGTGCTAAAGCAAGCTATACAGTTGAGGAAGTTCATGACTCTTCTCAGAGTGGTTGTCTAGGATTAGCAATTCCTCAAAAAGGTCCATGTCTCTATCGTTGCCACTTGCAGCTACCTGAATTTTCTGTTGTGTCAAATGTCTTCAAGAAGAAGAAGGATTCTGAACAATCTGCTGCTGAATTGGCTCTTGACAAGGTATGCTTTGTTGTTTATTATATATATATATATATCTTATGTAATTTATTCTCTCTTATGTTAACGAAGGCAAGACTATTCATGTTGCAGCTAGGCATTCGCCCTCAGAATGATGATCTTACTGTGGATGAAGCTAGGGATGAAATTGTTGGACGCATTAAGTATATATTTTCTGATGAGGTTAGTTGATGAAAAGAAAATTTTGGTTTCTATTATTTTGTAGCTGTAACGACATCCTCGTTAAACATATTACCAGTTATATCGCTGGACCAAAAGGTATCTGGATGTCTAAATAGGAAGTGGTACTGGCATTAATGTTTGTTGCGATTGCAGTTTCTTTCAGCTGAGCATCCTCTGGGAGCTCACCTTAGAGCGGCATTGCGAAGAGATGGTGAACGTTGTGGATCAGTTCCCGTTTCTGTCATTGCTACAGTTGATGCAAAGATTAACAGTCGTTGTAAAATTATCAATCCTTCTGTGGAGTCAGATCCTTTCTTGGCCATTTCCTATGTTATGAAGGCTGCTGCAAAGTTGGCAGACTACATTGTTGCATCTCCGCATGGACTCCGAAGGAAAAATGCATACCCTTCAGAAATCGTGGAAGCACTAGCTACTCATGTATCTGATTCCCTACATAGCAGAGAAGTCGCGGCTGTATATATACCATGTATCGATGAGGAAGTTGTTGAGTTAGATACTCTTTACATTTCATCAAACCGGCATTACTTGGATAGTATTGCTGAAAGGCTCGGATTGAAAGATGGCAACCAAGTGATGATATCCAGGTGATTATATTGTCTTTTTTCTATTAGTAACTGGAGCTTTCTTGGTGTTAATCTGGTATGAAAGTATTTTTTTCTTTTCAACAGGATGTTTGGCAAAGCTTCCTGTGGCTCTGAGTGTAGATTGTACTCTGAGATTCCAAAGAAGTACTTGGATAATTCATCAGATGCCTCTGGTACTTCAAATGAAGACTCATCTCATATTGTAAAATCTCGGAATGCACGAGCAAGTTACATTTGTGGTCAAGATATTCACGGGGATGCAATCTTGGCATCTGTTGGTTACCGATGGAAGTCCGATGATCTTGACTATGATGATGTAACCGTAAATTCATTTTACAGGTCTCTTCTCTCCTACCGCTCAGTTTTATGTCTGATTTGTTTCCTTTCCACATCTTCTTCTAGAATAAGGATTTTAGGAATATTGCATTGGTGTAACGTCTACTAACTCTGAAGTAATGCATTTGATGTTTGTCTTTGCCTTCCGATGAAGCACTGCATATCTTATTCTTATCATGCACTGATGCATGACATTGGCTTTGTGGCTGCTGCAGAATATGTTGCGGTATGTCACCCAATGGAATCTACAAAATTTCCCGACAAGCTGTAATTGCTGCACAGTTGCCTTTTGCATTCACTACAAAATCTAATTGGAGAGGTCCACTCCCCAGGGAGATTCTCGGCCTGTTCTGCCACCAGCACCGACTAGCAGAACCCATCCTTTCTTCATCTACTGCACCTGTGAAATCGTTGTCCGACATATTCAGATCTCACAAGAAGTTGAAGGTCTCAGGAGTTGATGATGCCAATGAGAATTTGAGTAGGCAAAAAGAAGATACACCAGGACTAGGGCATGGGTTTAGATGTGAAGTGAAGATTTTTACAAAGTCTCAGGATTTAGTTTTAGAATGTTCACCGAGAAAATTCTATGAGAAGGAAAATGATGCCATTCAAAATGCTTCATTAAAGGCCCTCTTATGGTTTAGTAAGTTTTTTGCTGACCTGGATGTGGATGGAGAGCAATCATGTGATACAGATGACGACCAGGATACTAAATCTTCAAGTCCTAATGTTTTTGCGGCCCCACCGATTTTACAAAAGGAACACAGTTCTGAATCAAAAAACACAAATGTGCTGTCGGCAGAGAAGCGTGTTCAATCTATAACAAATGGTTCCGTGGTTAGCATATGCTATTCTTTGTCTTTGGCAGTGGATCCTGAATATTCGAGTGATGGTGAATCTCCAAGAGAAGACAATGAAAGCAATGAAGAGATGGAGTCTGAATATTCGGCTAATTGTGAATCCTCAGTAGAGCTCATTGAAAGCAATGAAGAGATAGAGTTTGAGGTAGGGACTGGATCCATGAATCCACATATTGAATCAGAAGTTACTCAGATGACTGTGGGTGAATATGCTTCATTTAGGATGACACCCCCTGATGCTGCTGAAGCTTTGATTTTGGCTGTTGGTTCTGATACTGTGAGAATCCGCTCGCTCCTATCAGGTAATACTTATAATGTTTACATTTGTTGTAGGATAAATTTCTGAAAACGATTTTCTGGTTGAAAAAAAAAAAAAAGGTCTTTATCATATGTTAGACATTTGAACTGCCTTCACCAGTGAACTTAGGTCTAGTCTTACTAGTAACTACAAAGCTCTGGTTCTCACTAATACTAAAAAGAGGCAAAGTTATGTAAGAACCTCACGTAAAGTCTTCTGGTGAAACTTAGGATTGATTTAAAGTCTTGTCCATTTTATTTTTTCTATTCTTTCTGTTATGGAATAATGTATTATTAGCATTTCAACTTTACTGTGTCAGCTCTAGCTAGTTAGATGAATCTGTCGGTCTCTTATTTCTTTTTCAAATCATAGCCAAAATTATCAAAGCTTACATGGCTGTAAACAGAGGATGAACAAAAATTAGACCTATATCTATGACTAAGTTAAGAGATATCATGAACATTTAAATGTGATAGTGATGGATTTCTCTGCTTTTTGTGCACAGAACGTCCATGTTTAAATTACAATATACTTTTGTTGGGAGTGAAAGGGCCATCAGAAGAACGAATGGAGGCGGCTTTTTTCAAACCTCCACTTTCAAAACAACGTGTTGAATATGCACTGAAACATATAAGAGAATCATCCGCTTCTACTTTGGTAAGCTCTATATATCTTAATGTCTTCCTGCTTACTAGGATTATGAATTCAAGACTTTGTTAAAACTCATTTGTTTCAGTCTCTTTTTGTCCTTATTGGTAAATCTTTGACAAGCATAAGATGGCACCTCTATTCTTGTTACAGGTTGACTTTGGATGCGGATCTGGAAGTTTATTAGACTCTCTACTTGACTATCCAACTTCACTTCAAACCATCATCGGTGTTGACATTTCGCCAAAGGGTCTTGCCCGTGCTGCTAAGGTCTGCAAAATCACACATCACTGTTTTTTATTCCCGCTCGTAGACATAACTTGATGAGACTAATGCATCAAAATAATTGATAAATGTTTGATGAAGAATGTATTTGCACCACTCATGATTCTCTGCATTTTGTGTAATTGAAAAGAAATGGTAGATTTACTTATGCTTTTGTGTATCTTGTGTTTCAACTTTAGATGCTACATGTAAAACTAAACAAGGAAGCTTGCAACGTCAAATCTGCTACACTTTATGATGGTTCCATCCTTGAGTTTGACTCCAGGCTGCATGACGTTGACATCGGCACTTGCTTAGAGGTCCACCTCTCATCTGCTCTCTAATCCTTCAAATTTTGTACACGTTTATCAAAAGCAATCTGTCTGGTTTCGGCGTTAAATCTATAATCTGTTCCTAATCTGTAGGTTATTGAACACATGGAAGAAGATCAAGCCTGTGAATTTGGGGAAAAAGTTCTGAGCTTGTTCCACCCCAAGCTCCTGATTGTCTCAACACCAAACTACGAGTTCAACACAATTCTCCAGCGGTCTACACCAGAAACCCAAGAAGAAAACAACTCGGAGCCACAGCTTCCAAAGTTCAGGAACCATGACCACAAATTCGAGTGGACAAGAGAACAGTTCAATCAATGGGCATCAAAGCTCGGCAAACGCCATAACTACAGCGTCGAGTTTAGCGGTGTTGGTGGGTCTGGTGAAGTAGAACCCGGATTTGCTTCTCAGATAGCTATTTTTAGACGGGAAGCTTCATCTGTTGAGAATGTTGCAGAAAGCTCAATGCAGCCTTATAAAGTCATCTGGGAGTGGAAGAAAGAAGATGTAGAAAAGAAAAAGACTGATCTTTGACTAGAGTAGTATCTACCAGAGAATATATATATTGCAAGCAATGTGATGACGTGTTCATCTATAAAACTCAAAGCTCGTTTAGTTCTTTTGCCATGAGCTTTTGCAGATTAACCATAAAATCGAACCTTTATGTTTACAAGATCCTTTTGTCTCCAAGTCTACTGGTCCGTTGAAGTTTAAAGATTAGATCAGTAGATTACCCTTTTTGCCCCTACGTTAAAGTTTGTTTATTTAAATACAAGTCCTTGTGATTTTTATCACTTTCTCACTTCTTCAACGACACTGATTCGTTTTCAAAGCATTTGCGTTCTTGATCTTTTTCACGAGGGCGATTTCTGAAGAACACGAGAATTTGAATTCTGGGAAAAGCTTTCTCGAACTTTATCTGAGTAAATTGACAGAGAGAATCGAAAAAGAAAATGTGTCCCTGCGTAGAGCGTCGTGCTCCACCTGGAGTTTACTATACTCCGCCGCCGGCGAGAACAAGTGATCATGTGGCGGCGATGCCGATGACGGAGAGGAGGAGACCACCGTATTCTTGTTCTTCGTCGTCGGAGAGACGTGATCCGTTTCACATTGTTCATAAAGTTCCTTCTGGTGATTCTCCTTACGTCAGAGCCAAACACGCGCAGGTATAATCAATTTTCCCGCGAAAACAAGACAGGGGAATTTTTCTTTTGACCTAATTTAGGAATTCTAGATTCTTCCTCATGTGATAAAATCTCTTAAAAGCTTTTCAAATTTTGAGTGATCTTCTTGAACCTGTCTATGATTGAGGTTTTCTAACAAATGGATATTGTTTATGTGGAAGAACAGTTGATAGATAAAGATCCGAACAGAGCTATATCATTGTTTTGGACTGCAATAAACGCTGGAGATCGAGTTGATAGTGCTTTGAAGGATATGGCCGTTGTAATGAAACAATTAGGTCGATCTGATGAAGGGATTGAAGCTATTAAATCCTTTCGGTATCTCTGTTCTTTCGAGTCTCAAGACTCGATTGATAACTTGCTACTCGAGCTCTACAAGGTAATGCAGCCTCCTTCTTTGTTAATGCAGCAAGTGTTATGGAGTTGTTATAACTTGGAAATGGGTTTTGGTGTTTTTGCAGAAGTCAGGGAGAATTGAAGAAGAAGCTGTTTTACTTGAGCACAAACTGCAAACACTCGAACAAGGAATGGGATTTGGTGGTAGAGTCAGTAGAGCAAAAAGGGTTCAAGGAAAACATGTTATTATGACTATCGAGCAAGAGAAAGCAAGGTGAGAAAGTTTCGGTGTATTCTCATGTTAGCTTGATGAGTGTTTTGTCTCTTGAATTGACGTTTCCATTGTTGTTTGAACATTTTAGGATACTAGGGAACTTGGGCTGGGTTCATTTACAGTTACATAACTATGGAATTGCAGAGCAGCATTACAGGTTTGGTTTTGTTACCAAAATCCCAAATATTGATTACTGTCTGGTCATGTGAGTTTTGCTTATATTCAACTGATTATGAACAGGAGAGCTTTGGGTTTGGAGCGAGACAAAAACAAACTCTGTAACCTTGCAATCTGCTTGATGCGTATGAGTCGAATTCCTGAAGCTAAATCTCTGCTTGATGATGTAAGAGATTCTCCTGCAGAGAGTGAATGCGGAGATGAACCATTCGCAAAGTCTTATGACCGAGCCGTCGAAATGTTAGCAGAAATAGAATCGAAAAAGCCAGAAGCTGATCTTTCGGAGAAGTTCTACGCGGGATGTTCATTTGTGAATAGGATGAAGGAAAATATAGCTCCTGGAACCGCAAACAAGAACTACTCAGATGTTTCTTCGTCTCCAGCATCTGTGAGACCGAACTCTGCAGGTCTATATACACAACCACGCAGATGCAGATTGTTTGAAGAAGAGACGAGAGGTGCTGCTCGAAAGCTACTATTTGGAAAACCACAACCTTTTGGCTCTGAACAGATGAAGATCTTAGAGAGAGGAGAAGAAGAACCCATGAAGCGAAAGAAACTGGACCAGAACATGATTCAATATCTCCATGAATTCGTCAAAGATACAGCAGATGGTCCGAAGAGTGAATCAAAGAAAAGCTGGGCAGATATCGCAGAAGAGGAAGAAGCAGAAGAAGAAGAAGAAGAAAGATTGCAGGGAGAGCTTAAAACCGCAGAGATGTAGGATCTATTTGTACCGGTTATCAAGTTTTTTGGATCATAGAAATTGTATAGGCTTTTGACATTGAAATATTTTCATAGACAAAACAAAGAAGCATAGGCAAATGTGATTACACTCTGGAACAAATCTTAGGTTTGGGAAAGAAATTCAATAACAAAACACACAAAGCACAAAAAGAGAGAATCCCAATTCAGAAAAAGAGGTAAAAGGAAATGAGTGCGACGAACTTACAGCCTTACAAAAGTAATAATCAATCATCTTTTCTTTAGGCTTCTTCTTCTTCTTCGTCCTCCTCGTACTCCTCTTCACCGACTGTAGCATCTTGATATTGCTGATACTCTGCAACAAGATCATTCATGTTACTCTCTGCTTCAGTGAACTCCATCTCGTCCATTCCTTCTCCTGTGTACCAATGAAGGAAAGCCTTTCTCCTGAACATGGCAGTGAACTGTTCACTCACACGCCTGAACATTTCCTGGATTGAAGTTGAGTTTCCAATGAAAGTTGATGCCATTTTCAAACCAGTGGGAGCTATATCGCAGACGCTTGATTTCACGTTATTTGGAATCCATTCAACAAAGTATGAGGAGTTTTTGTTCTGGACGTTCATCATCTGTTCATCAACCTCTTTGGTACTCATCTTTCCACGGAAGACAGCAGAAGCTGTCAAGTAACGACCATGACGAGGATCAGCTGCACACATCATGTTTTTGGCATCCCACATCTGTTGAGTTAGCTCAGGGACACTCAAGGCACTGTATTGTTGAGATCCTCTTGATGTCAAAGGTGCAAAACCAACCATGAAGAAGTGGAGTCGTGGGAAAGGAATAAGGTTCACAGCAAGTTTTCTAAGGTCAGAGTTTAGTTGACCAGGGAACCGAAGACAGCATGTAACACCACTCATTGTAGCTGAGATGAGATGGTTAAGGTCACCAACTAAGATACACCACCACATAAGAAAGAAGAACAATGTCAGGATTTTCAAAACTACAATCACATGAATATTAGAAAACAAGAGAATAAATGGTTTGTAAATCTCACATGTAGGATTAGCAAGCTTCAAGGTACGGAAACAGATATCGTAAAGAGCTTCGTTATCCAAAACCATACATTCATCAGCATTCTCAACGAGCTGGTGAACGGAAAGAGTAGCATTGTATGGCTCAACAACTGTATCAGAGACCTTAGGAGATGGGAAGACCGAAAAGGTCATCATCATACGATCTGGATATTCCTCTCTAATCTTAGAAATAAGAAGTGTTCCCATTCCAGAACCAGTTCCTCCTCCCAAAGAATGACAAACTTGAAAACCTGCTCCACAAATGAATCATCAATCAGAGAATGAAATCAAACGCTAAACAAAGCATCTATGAAGGAGTTTCTAATAGCAGATCTGAATTCGAATGCATACAGGAACAGGAAACGCTAACAAATCAAAACACAAACGAGATTCAGAAAACGAAAACCTAGAAAATGAAAGCGTATCTCTCTCACCTTGAAGACAATCACAGTTCTCAGCTTCCTTCCTCACAACATCAAGCACAGAATCAATCAACTCAGCTCCCTCCGTGTAATGACCTTTCGCCCAGTTATTCCCAGCACCAGACTGACCAAAAACGAAGTTATCAGGCCGGAAAATCTGACCAAACGGCCCAGATCTGAGAGAATCCATAGTTCCAGGCTCCAGATCCATAAGAACAGCACGAGGAACGTATTTGCCTCCGCTAGCTTCGTTAAAATAGACATTGATCCTTTCAAGCTGTAGATCTGTATCGCCACATGACTGACCGGTTTGATCAATACCGTGCTCGCCGCAAATAACTTCCCAGAACTTAGCTCCGATCTGGTTTCCGCACTGACCTCCTTGAATATGAAGAATTTCTCTCATTTTCACTCGGATGTTTTTTTTTTGTTCTTTCTTTCTCTCGGGAATCGCTTTTAGTCTATTTTCTCGAGAAAATGATGAGAAAATTTGGCGACTCCCTCTGTTTATTGTTTATGATTGAGGGGTATAAAAACAAATGAGAGTAGTAATCGGCTATATATAGTTTACCTCCTTTTTTCTCTAGTTTCTCAAATAATTTGCATTTTCGTCCTTAGACTTCTATTGGTTTTTGATATTACCCTGATAGTTTTTCGATTTGGTTTCCTTTATGTGCTGTTATACAGCGAATCAAAAACAAATATCTTTCCTTAGATATTTTTGTTAATTAATTATAAAATATTTACAAAATCACTCGTGAAAGTTATATAAAGGCAAATTGTTTTCTACGCTTTTTTATATTATTGATTAGATCCTTTTTTCTTCGGATATTGAAATTAAAGACCAAAAGATTCGAATTTGCGTCATTAGTGGATTTTCCTTTGTTGTTTTTCACACCAATAATAGGCAATTTTACTTATTTAGCAAATCACCAAATTAATTAGATAAGCTGACAATAGAAATTAGAAGTAAATGGCTTACAGGCAAATAACAACTCATAAATATGACGATTTTAGAATAGTTAATCTGTTGCATAAATATCAATTTTCAAGTGAAAAAATATTACTATATGTCTTGCTTCTAAGTTTATTATATGAATCAACGGTTCAAACAAAAAAAAATCTATCAGGAAGGTTTTTTAGCATCTAACTATAGACACAATTCGTTGATAGGTTTAACAATAGATGAAATTGTTCAAATTATCTTTAGACAAATTTTAAAAATGTAAGGATCTTAAAATAGCTATTACCGGTTTACCATGTTTAGTTCACAAATAATATGGATGCATATTTCGGTTGTTTAGTTTAGTTTAGTTCGATGTAATTTGTTTGCTTACAAAATATAATTGAACAAAAATCTTAAATCTGTTTCGGAATGGTTTGTTTTTTTCACCGGTTTACCAAATTCACTTTTGCTTCGGTATAAATGAATTAAGATTTTGAAGCTACTGTTATACCATACTTGTAGTCATTAATGTTTTTACATATTGGGGAAATTAAGCTGAATAAATTAGTTTTTGTAAAGTTTAAGTCTAAAATAAATAAATTGATCAGCTTTATTAGAATTTTTTTATTAGAATTAATTTAATAATTTCGGTCAGATGGACATAGGTAATATTTTGGTACAGCAGAAAGTGTAAAATCTTAAAAACTGCATAGTACAGTTGTACAAATTTAACAAAAATGGAAATAAATAACAAATTTTTTGTAACAAAAAAAAGGAAGTAAAATAATTGGTTAAGGCACGCGTCGTCCTGCAATGTCTTTTTAGCGGTTTCCTCATCATATCTCTCTCTCTCTCATTTCACTTTCTGCGCAAAGAGGGCAGGAAGAGGTTTCTTCTCCATTTATTGCATTTGTCTCTCCAAAATGTCTAATTAATGGTTTTGATCTTCCAACCAGATCTTCTTCTCTATCTCTTCGACAAACCCTTTTTTCTGGGTTCTTCGGAGAGGTGATTTATCACCAAAAAAAAGATTTTAAAAGTCTAAATCCTTTTTTCTTTCTTTCCTTCAACATGCCTTTACCTTGGAAGAAATCTAAATCTAGTCGGATCTCTAGATTCGTATCAGACTTTCAACAATCTCCTAAACATGGTGGATCTCTCGTTGTTGAAACTGGTTTCCCAACTTCTTTAATCGATCTCTTTGTTAAGAATCGCGATCGTCTCAAAAAACAATCTTCAAAACGTAACAACAAGAACAACAAAGCCCAGACTGAAACGCGTGTTTTGTCTCCACCTCCTCCTCATATGTCTTTGCAGCGTCGTATGTCTCTTCCTTCCAAGCTTGATCCAGCTTTGGTTACAGAGGATTCTCCTTTGGTGAGAAAGATCGAGGAAACTTCTGTTCCGGAGATTATCCATGAAGACGACGGTGGTCATCGCGGTGGAGGAGGAGGAGGGTGTGTTTTGATAGTGGTGGTGTTTAAGGTTTTTATGGTGGCTGTGCTTGCCTTGAGCACGAAGAAGCTCGCCGTGGGGATCACGCTCTCTGCTTTTGCCCTTCTCTTCCTCGAGCTTGCGGTGGCGCGTGTCTTCACGTACTTGAATCTCTGTCCCGACGCGCAGATTCGGATAGATTCTTTGATCGATAAGCTCATAGGGAAGCGACATAAAGAGAAGCTAGAAGAAGAAGAAGAATCAACATCGACGCATGACAGAAGAAACAATGTCTACTTTGAAATCATCGAAGAACCTAGAGAGGAGATTAGAGTCACTCCTCAATCGGATTCGTCGTCATTGGAGAAGGCGAAACTTGTGGTGGATGAGAAGAAAGAAATGCAGACGATAAGAGATGTTATGTTTAAGACTGAGAAAAGCAAAAGCGCGAAGCTGAAATCAAAGATTGTGAAGAAGATTGTGCCAAAGAAGCTAAGGAGTTATAAGAAGAAGAAGAAGATGAAGAACAAAGAAAAAGAAGAAGAAGAAGTTGAACTTGAAACTGAAGAAGAAGGGTCTATGACAGAAGTTTCTAGCTTGTATTCAGATGAGAGAATCGGGAGTGAAATCTCTGAGAGGGATGATTTGAGTTCGAATCCGCCATTTTTAGAGAGTTGTACAGAGGTTGAAGAAGAAGAAGAGACTGGACCAAAAGAGGATCTAACGAAAGTGATTGGTTTGATAGTGATTGTTCTTGTTGGATTGCTGTGTGGGAAAGTCTTTGCTATTGGTCTGACACTCTCTTGGTGTCTGATTCTCAGAGTTTTCTGTTGCAAATCTCAAACCAGTTTCTGAAACAGAGGAAAACATGATTCAGACTTTGGGTTCTTTTTTTTTTGTGGAAGTCCGTGGCAGTGGTGGGCCTTAGGGATCGCCGTTAGTTGTTGACGGTGACGGTGTTGACGGTAGAGAGACGGTGACGGGAGTGTTGTTGTTGGGGGTGGTTGGCAGTTCGAAGCTAGACAATTGGTTTGCTTATGAAACTGTGTAAATTTGTTTTGTTGTTAACAGAGATATATATCGTGTTATTATGATGGTCAAAGAGTCAAAGTTGTTGTTATGAAGAACCAAAAAAAACTGAGTAATATATTCTTAAAAATGGTCATTGTTGATAATGAAAGGCAGAGAGAGCGCAATAACGTTTGTGTCGGCCAAAATAGCACTAACTTGTGGAATAGTTTTTGTTTGTGGCGCGATATTGACGGAGACACATGATGACATGACCAAATTTACCTAGTCGTGTTCTCGAGACAAAAATATTCGAAGTTATTGACTTCTTAAAACATTTGATACGTTCAAGATAATCTTGGTGTTTTGTTATGGCGTATGTCTCGGATTTGTCATCGTGCGGCTTTTAGCATTTCTTTTTGACAATTCTAAATCAACTTTCGAAATTGGATCCAATTCCGATTGAAGAAACTTTTAAAAAGAGGATGTAGAAACATTGGTATTCATTTGTAGGTGGTTTGCAAATGATGCATCACATTTTTCAATATTCAAGTTCATCTTAATTAGAAGAAAAAAACAAAACGTTTATGTCAAAGTTGCATTAGCATGAGTGCATGACTATTCTAAAAAGATTGCATGTAACAAAATTAAACAACAAATTTGGAGCTTATGTTAAGAAGACTACATATTCCATGGGGAATCGAATCTAAGACAAGTATCTTAGTTGTGGACTATTTAGAAGACAAAAACAAAGTCTTTTTGTTGTTAAAGTGTTTGAAATAAGTAATGTTGTATATGAAAGAATGATTAATATTTCAACCTAATTGAAATTTTGAAACTCTCAAAGTGCATAATGAAAACTATTATTTATATAGTGGAAAGCCTCATTGCTATATCATGGCTATCATTAAGGTTTTTGGCCATGTCTAATTACTTTTATATGAATAGTTCCCAACAGATGTAAAGGGGCTAATATCTATTCTAGATGCGTGTCCATATATGTATTAATTTGTTGATATAAAGTAATAAAACAACACATCACATCCATATCTACATCATTCATATGTATTAAGCATTTTTATTGTAAGAAGGTACTATTGAATTTTTATTTATGACTTCATTGTTAGCTAAATAAAATATATATATCTCCCTTTCCTTTTATGTGTTCAGAAAAATATTAAAATCTTCAATTTTAATTTAAGATATCAGAATCTAATTATCTATAATGGATGTTTGATTATTTTCTTTATGAACAATGAGAAATGTTACAAACAATAATTTTGTTATTAATTTTTTTTTTCAACAAACAATAATTTCATTAGTAAATTTCTCATATTATACCATTTTGTAAATCTACAATTCTATTTTTGTTAGTTTTATTATTGATTTAAAACTTATGCATAACTTTATCATTTGTGTATCTATCTATCCGGATTAGTATTACGGTATTACCACAACAAACACGTCGAAATTGATATTTACTTTGTCCTTGGTTAAGCTAAGGTTCTTCACTTCCTTTTAGCTCCCCATTACATTTACATCTTCACCTTAGGTATTTCTATCTCTCTTTTCTAAGATTTTAACACCAGCCCAACATTCTAACATTACTCTACTCCGAAAAAGAATGTTAGATTCTTATTTATTTATAAGATCAAATATGTAGATATACAATTTTAGTATAGATCTCACTTATAGCAGCTAGAGAGATGAGTAATAAGAATTATCTGCAGAATTTATTCATCTAGTCTTTGGTTGGTGATACTTAAGCAAAAGTCCCTTACTCATAGACTCATAGTCATAGGCGCATAGACGCATAGTAGTAGTCATATTAGACCCATACTCCCTAGAGAAGAGAAAAACCATTCTCTGAAAGTGACAAGAGATAACTTCATATTATCAATGGACCGACCAACCATCTGATCAATGTTGGCTAGCCATACATTCTTGTTTTTATTTTCCATTTCCAAATCAAAAAGCGGATCTGTGTCTGTGATTTATGCTGAAGAGGCTTTTAGAAAATTAGAAAAAAAATGTAATTTTTGTTTTCCAAAATTTAAACATCTTTTAATAGCAAAACAATTTATATTTGTCTACATATACATGGCGTGTTACTCTAGAAACAACACAAATTTAGAAAATACTATTTTTTTTATTCTCATTTAGAAAAAACTATTTTAATTTTGCAACTTTTTAGAAATAGTAAATAAAATATTATTTTAATTCAGAAAAAGATATGAGATTTTTATTTCTCTACAAAAACTATTTTTAGTTTTGCAAAAATAGCAAATAAAATATTGTTTATACAAAATAAAAGATATGACCTTATACAAATAATATTTTAATGGCTAAAACAGAACAAAAAAAAAAAGGTAGGAAACGTGGGCCGAACATTATCAGAAGGATTCAAGCGAAGCAAAATCCCACCCTTTCTTCTGTGACAGAGTGTCTGTATTTGTTGTTTCCCTTCAATTGGAGAGAGTAAGCGAGTCTCTTACGCCCAGAGAGAGAGAGAGAGAGAGGCTTGTTTGTTTTCTCTCCTCTAAGGTAAAATAATCCTCAGATCTCTGAGTCTCATTCTCTTCAAATTCTTCCGATTTCTTCTCTCAGATTCTATGTTTTTCTCATTATCTCTTCCCCGATTTATAGATCTTTTCTGCAAAAAGTTCGGGATTTTTTTTCGTGAATTTCGAAGAATGTTGGCTTTTTTCTTCGTCTAAGTTTCTTTTTCTCTCGTGGGATTTGATGATTTGATGTTTTAATTTGATTCATAGCTGAAAGTTTTGTTCTTTAATACATTGTCAAGGTTCTCTTCGTTGATTGGCTCTGTCTTTAGGTAATGCTGAGAATGTTATAATCTTATAATGTCTCCCTTATGTTGGATCATTGACCCTTGATTAGATTTCTTCTTTGGATGTGTTCTCTTTTGCAAATCGAGCTTTACCAAATCCTCAGATGCCAAATGCAGTCTTTTAGTTTTAGATTGCCTTTAAAGCAATAGATTTCCTAGTAATTGACATTGAATTTTTCAGTTTGGATGATCAACAGATTTATGTTCTTGTCAGATGAAGATGTTGTCATTTTTTTTCTATTGATATTTGTATTTGAATGAGTACTGTTTCATATGAGCAGAATTTTGCAGCACAGTAGGATTATCTTTTTATTGTTTTGGGATCAATTTGGTTGGAATTTCTTTTATGAGCTAGCTAGAACTTAAATCTTCTAACACTATCGTGAATTTTGTTTCACCTTTAATGATATATTGTTCATTCTCAATGTTTGTTTCTCAACAGTACTGCATTTAAGATTTTTGGTTTTGGATTTACTTGCAGAAACAATCAGTCTCATAAAGTGGCAAAGATGGTTGCAGAACGATACACAGTCGATTTGAATAAGCCACTTGTGTTTCAGGTGATGCGCTCAGTCACGTCTTTTCCGCATAGCCTTTTTTTAACAAATTAGATCGACAAGACAAAGTATCAAATGGAGAATTCTCTGTCAATCTTTAAAGCTGTTTCGTAGATTCTTTGATATATACAATGCATAACAAATTACTAATACAAAGAAACTTATATCCTTGTCAGGTTGGTCATCTTGGCGAAGAATATCAGGAATGGATTCATCAACCTATTGTATGCGTTGAGGGTCCTCGTTTTTTCGAAAGTGATTTTTGGGAGGTAACATAACAACTCTGCCTTTTTAAGATTTATCTTCATATATGTAAGCCTCTATGTTTGGCTTAAACCTTTTTTTGGGAAATTTGAGCAGTTTTTGACTCGCACGGTTTGGTGGGCAATCCCAACAATCTGGCTTCCAGTTGTTTGCTACGTTCTTTCAATATCGGCGAGTAAGGGACTTACGTTTCCCCAGATCGGTTTAATAGTTGCTTTTGGTGTACTCACGTGGACACTGCTCGAGTACACGCTTCATCGCTTCCTTTTCCACATCCAAACCAAGAGTTACTGGTTAGTTCTGTATTTGTGATTATGCAACATAGAAACACCCGATTTCATCACGAAGCTTATCTGTTTCATTTCAAACCCTTTTTTCTTCAGGGCAAACACTGCACACTATCTTCTTCATGGATGCCATCACAAGCACCCACAAGACGGCCTTCGTCTTGTTTTCCCTCCTACAGCAACAGCTATTCTCTTGGTTCCAGTAAGTATCCATGCTTGATCCAGATATGGAATCTCTTTCATTCATTCTTTACTTCAATACGAAAACTTTTATTGATGCTCTTCTTTTTCCGTTGTTAGCTATGGAAGCTTCTCCATCTCCTAGCTACTCCTGCTACAGCACCTGCTATTCTTGGAGGCATATTGTTTGGCTATGTGATGTATGATATTACCCATTACTATCTACACCATGGTCAACCTAAAGAACCAACCTTTAAACATCTTAAGGTAAGGAAAACCATCTCTAGACATCTCCTCTTTTTTCGCGTTCAAACTTATTCCTCTGCATTTCTGATGAGGTTTGATATATACATTTTACAGAAATACCACCTGAATCATCACTTTAGGATTCAGGACAAAGGATATGGAATCACTTCCTCTCTATGGGACAAAGTCTTTGGAACACTTCCCGGTATTAAAGCCGCTGCGAAGAAGAGCTAAATCGGATTTCTGTTTGCCATTTTTCAGAGTGTCGAAAAACTCACTGATATTGTGTATTCTAAATTCATCAGGTGATTCAATGACTGTTTAACTACTTCTGTATACGATCTATTCACCATATTTGAACATATTTTTAGTGGTTTAATATCATTCAGAATTTGGTCTTTGAATTGACTATTCTCGGTCCGCTTAAACCGTATTGGGTACATCTCACTTTTACAATTGTAGCAGAAAGTTACATTATCTATTATAATTGAAAAAATGAAATGACATCTTTTATATCTGGTTTTGTATTGAGGACTCAAAACAGAGGAGGAATACTCTGTTCGTTCCTGAAGAAATTTGTTGGATCAATCTTCCCTTTAACCAAACCTAATCTCTTGAAATTACCTTTGAAATAAGTCTCACCCCATTTCCTTGCATCTTCGAAACTCGTGTTAATCCCTTTGGTCGAGCCCAAATCAAGATCTCTGTAATTCAAATAAGCTCCTCTCGGCGATTTAGAAACATACGGAGTCATGTAATCGTGTAACGATCTCATCCACCTGACATGTTTGTTCATCTCCTCGACTTCATTCACTTTCCATTTCACCATGTACTGTATATTATACAGATTACCTCTTCTGTGTGGATATGGAGATTCTGTTTCTGAAATCTTGCTGATTTTCCCACCCAATGGCTCAAAGATCATCAGTGGAGTATCTTGCTCGAGAAATCTCTTGGTTACTTCTTCGAAAACGTTTTCAGGAACGGGTTTTTGAACATAATCTGACTTTGCTTTGAAATACTGATCCTCGAATCTTAGGTCTCTGTTGAGCAAAATCTCTAACGGCTGTCCTGATCTCCAGTTGAAGAACATTATCGATTCGATCCAGCTCATTTCCGAACAGTCTTGAGATCGTAAGCCGAGTTCCGGAAACTTCTGGTTCATCAGAGGAATCAGTCTATCGATTCCACCAAGAAATAGAGTTTGAAATGTTGATTTCACTTTTCTTTGATTCCCTTCTAGACTGTTGTCAATAATGACTCTGATGAATAAATCTTCGTCTAGCTCTGATCCTATGGATTGCCATCTATGAACAAGCTTGTTCATGCTAGGTCCCATCGGATGTTGACTTATGAAACAAGTTACCTTTTCAGGAACCCTAGCAAGCTTAACCTTCCACGACAAGACAACGCCAAAACTCGCAGCTCCACCGCCTCTAAGCGCCCAAAACAAATCCTCTCCCATCGTTTTCCGGTCAAGAGTTTTCCCATTTACATCCATCAAACGTGCGTCCACAACGTTATCAGACGCTAAACCGTATTTCCTCATTATTGTACCGAATCCTCCTCCGCTAATATGTCCACCAACACCAACACTTGGACATATCCCTGCGGCAAAGGCATGGATCTTGCTGGTTTTGGCGATCTTGTAGTAGACTTCGCCGAGTGTTGCGCCCGATTGGATCCAAGCGGTCTCGTCTGTGAGGTTGATGCTGATTGATCTGAGGTTAACGAGGTCGACGATTATGAAAGGTGATAGTGAGAGGTAAGATAGACCTTCGTAGTCATGACCACCACTCATTGTTCTTACTTGCACTCCAAGTTTCCTGCTGCATAAAATCGATTGTTTTATTTCGGATTCGGATTTTGGCTTAACGATGAGAATCGGCTTCAAGCTTGTGAAATTCAAGTTGAGGAAACTAGAATTTGGAGATGAAGACTCGGAAAAGTCGGTGTGAACTCGGGAATCTAGTGTATGAGTGGTGAGATTTATAGGGTTTTTGAGGGTAGAATTGAATTGTTTTGTGGACAAGCAATTTTGGAATTGTTCTCTTGTCGGAGTAGAATAAACAGATTTGACACATAGAACTAAGAAAAGAAGAAATAGATACATAAAAAGCTCTCTCATATCTTTTTCTATTTTTGGTTTCTTGTGTTTGAAGTCTCAGACAAAGAACAAGTAGTGTTCTTGATCCTTTGTCTTGTTTAGAAAGATTCGTTGAGAAACTGATTGAGTTTCAGAGAGAAGAAGAGTTCAGGAGGCTATATAGATTTTTCATTTTTGGGGTTATTTGTTTGATCATGATATTAAATCAACGTCACTATTATGAATATAATAAGATTATTTTGACGAGTAGCTAAAACAAAGACGGTAGCTTCGGGTCAAAAGTAGACTATTTGCGAGTTGATGTGGAATGGTGATCACCATGTATACGCGTTTAACAAATATTGCAATTTTTCAAACGTGGAGATAATTATTACTTGATGGAGAATACTTTGGCTCATTATTAGATGTAGACTTCCATTGTTACAAAAAGCCAACAAAAAATAATTTCAAAAATAAATAAATCAGAATTAAAGGGCATTTCCTTTTACAGTTATATCCATTTTAAGTATTTTTGTCAACTTTAGAGCTTAACGTTGGTTTGTCAAGAGTCATGGTGTAGATGGATATTATTACACAAAAATGACTTCTAGCTAACATATTAGAACTACTAATAATAGTAGATGTTTCGGAAAAAATAAAATTCATAAAGATAGATGTCTATATTTGAAATTTGTGTAACATTTTGTATTTTGTCCTTGTTAGTTATTAGAATGAAGAAAACATTATAAATATAAATTCTAATAGGATTTGGTAAAAACTAATTTTAGCATGTGTACAAACCCTTAGAAATCTGTTTTTGTTTTTTGTGCCAACAATCTTCAATTAATATACATAAACTTTATAAAACAGAATGAGTAACACTTACACTTACAAGTTTATTGGGTCTTTCACTCTTCTGGATAACAATATTTTCTAGATTAACAATCTGACTTACGCTTAAAACCTACACAAACGGTGTATAAATTCCACACTTTTATTCTTAAAATACATAGTTTTCCTTGTATAAAACTTGTAAGCGTTATATACATAGCTGGAGCAAATTAAAATATATAATCAAGTTGCTAGTATGAAACAAAGAAAATTGAATGTCCCATACTCTTGTATTCAAAGGATTTTAAAAATGACGTCTTATATTAATACAATTTTATCTCACTTAGGAGGAAGATTATAAATAAGTTTTAAAAAAAGAAATGAAGCGTTAACGTCGTCATGCTTGATGTCAACTCTATGGCATTGCTCAAAAAACGTGTCAACGTTCTTACATTCTGGAAGTCTTTGATTTGGTGATGCATTGAATATTTGAATGATATAGTGTTACAAATAGATTCGTAGTTGTACTTCTCTCACAACCACAAACACCTAATCCGAATCAAGATTTTTGCACTTGTTTTGGATATATATGTCATACCAAAAAAAGGCAACGAGAAAAAATAGGGTCAAAATTTTGATTAGATATAGCTGAAGCTAGAAAGCAAACCCATGATGAGAAGAACACAATAACCGTCCAATTTTTCTGAACGTGAGGGATCTGAGTAAGCAAGTTTAAAAGATTCAAGAAGCTTTCTAATAATATCAAATTTATCAACCCCACTGATCCCTGTTAAGATTCAGCTGTGTGTTCGAAACTCCCATTACAAATGCATGCATATACCTATGAGCAATATCTATAAGGTTTTCTTTAAAGCAACAACGATTGTTGGTAGAGACCGAAACACACACAAATCTTATAATATGCTTCATGACTTTTGAATTTTGCTGTCATCAAATGATGCTATACTATACCCCCATTTTCAGGGATTCTTCAGATATATCCACATGACATAACTAACACAAGTTTTAGCCATTTCAATTAGTCTGACAGATCACAGACCTCACATACCGTATAAGAAAATAGTTAATTACAAATCAAATGTGGTAGTCCTAACTTTATCAAATAAGTTATGCTATTGCTCAGTCTAATCATATAGGAACAAAGTGTGATCAACTGATCAATCTCTAGTCTCTACAAGACTACAACAAACAGATAATAAAGTACAATATTCAAAATGTACAAACAACACATAACAAAAAAATTAGGAAAATTCAGATGAGTGAATGTAAAGTTTCCATATATATTGATAATATTATCTACCATATTTGGAAGCAAAGAAATAATGTTCTCCACAACAACCAAATCATCCCTCCTCCAATTATCTTTAAGAATATTGATCGAGATATCCGCAACGCTATCTCGGGTAGAAGGCATAAGAAAAGATGGCGGAAGTTCATGCTTCTTTGGATTCGATAGCTCGGTCTTTTCTTTGTTGTTCTTGAATATATTGTAATCTTGTTTTTTTATCTTTTTTGCCAAGATTGCACTATCATTAGGTAAAGCTCTTTGTAATACCTTCAATTTCATTATATGATATTTACAAGTCAGCAAAAACATATATATATTATCATATGGGTGGTATCAAAATCAGATGTTCAGTCCTAAAACAATAAAACCAGCTCACAAATCTACTAATCATATTTTTAGTTTAATTCTCACCACGAAGAATTAAGCTAAAGACAACAACAATGGAGAACAATCTCATACACGAGCGACCAAAAACCCAAGAAGCAATCAGATTAAGGTTATGTCCAATTATAAAAGTCAAAACAACAATTAAAGACTATGTAACTAAGAAATTAAATCTAAATAATATCGTTATCTAGATAGAGCAAGCGAAAGCCACCAGTTGGAGTAAGCCACCACCAACTCCATTGACACAACAATTCACAACCCAAAAGACCTCTAACGAGTGACACGATTCGGTGCATCGACTCAGCTGTTATTTGACCAAAATACCCCTGTTAATTAACACACATCCCGAAGATGGATCTGAGTCTGCAGCTGCAGATTCACGGCGCGTTAATCAACAAAGGCCCGTCGTGTACTTCTTATTGGGCTTCTTCTTCTTCACTTTCTCTTCCTCGCGATTTCATTTCTTCTTCTACGTTTCTTCTTCATCGAAGACTCAGAAGAAGAAGCTGCTCTCGTTCTCGTGGAATCCGATTAAGACGGAGTGGTTTCTCGGCGATGCCTTGTTCTTCTTCTGATACTCTTACGGCTTCTCGCGTCGGTTGTGGCGGAGGAGGTGGTGGTGGAGCCGTTGGCGGTGGAGCTGAGAATGCTTCTGTCGCTAATTTCAAGCTGAACGAATCTACCTTTATTGCTTCTCTCATGCCTAAGAAAGAAATCCGTGCGGATTGCTTCATCGAAGCTCATCCTGAGTACGACGGTCGTGGCGTTGTTATAGCTATCTTTGGTACTTGGATATTCTCTCGTTTTGTATTCTCTAGATTGAATTTGTGAATGGAGAAGTTTTGTATAAGCCTTATGTTATAGTTGGGTTGCTTATACTTGGATCAGATAGTAGAGCGATTGTTTGGTTCTTAAGAAGGTGTTGTAACTCTCCAAGTAAAAATTCTGATTGAGGAACTGAGCAAATGGAATTTTGTGTTTTCCAGATTCTGGTTTTGATCCTTCTGCTGCTGGCTTGCATGTAACTTCTGATGGAAAACCCAAGGTTTTGGACGTCATTGACTGGTATAGTTTTGTGATTTAATTGAATTTTGCATTTAGTGTTCTTTGACTGTGGCGTGATGGTCATTTTACGTTATCGTTTAGCACTGGAAGTGGAGATATAGATACATCCACAGTGGTGAAAGCCAATGAAGATGGTCATATTCGTGGAGCATCAGGTTGGTGATTTGAGAGGTTTTATGATTTCTGCATGATAGTTTGCTTTCTCTTTCTTGCTACGATATGCGTTGATAATTTCTTTTGTTTAAACAGGGGCAACTTTGGTTGTCAATTCTTCATGGAAAAATCCCACTGGAGAGTGGCGTGTAGGTTCCAAGTTGGTTTATCAGTTATTTACAGATGACTTGACTTCTCGTGTGAAGGTAGCGATTAGAGTTGTGACCTTTTTGGCTGTTGGATTACTTTCATCTACTCATTAAATCTTATACCAGAGTTTACATATCTGGTCTGCAATCCCATTTGCTAAGACTTGTTTTGTCATTACACAGAAAGAGAGAAGGAAATCCTGGGATGAAAAGAATCAGGAGGAAATTGCCAAGGCTGTAAATAATCTGTATGATTTCGATCAGGTACTAGGGAGATGCTGATTGTGGTTTGCTGTATTGTAGATGTTATGAGTTAGACAGTGCTACTCAATTCTATCATAACCTCATTTTTCATTCTTGCCTCCAGAAGCACAGCAAGGTGGAAGATGCGAAATTGAAGAAAACTCGTGAAGACCTCCAAAGCAAAGTTGATTTTCTGAAAAAACAAGCTGATGTAAGTTTAGAGACCGCCCTTTGGTAGTTTTATGTCTGTGTACTTGTTCGCTGTGGTCTTGAATCTGTTCTGTAAATCAATTGTTTTTTCTGTAGAAATATGAAGACAAAGGGCCTGTTATTGATGCTGTTGTGTGGCATGATGGAGAAGTATGGAGGGTTGCACTTGATACACAGAGTCTGGAAGAGGATCCAGATAGCGGGAAACTAGCAGACTTCTCCCCACTGACTAACTACCGGCAAGTCTTCCTTTAAACATCTATCTCTTATGAAAGTTCAGGAACTTTTCGTTTGGAAGCATGATTTGTTCACCAATTTTTTTATTTTATTTTATTAATCTCAATCAAATATGTACTACAGAATTGAACGGAAGTATGGCGTGTTTAGCCGACTAGATGCATGCTCCTTTGTTGCTAACGTGTATGATGAGGGAAAGGTTCTAAGCATTGTAACTGATAGTTCTCCTCACGGCACTCATGTTGCTGGAATAGCTACTGCACACCACCCTGAGGTGCAAAACGCATCTATATAATTTAGATACATTGATGATTTGTTGCAACCAATTAACTTACCTTCTATGTGTATGTTAGGAGCATTTGTTAAATGGTGTGGCACCTGGTGCACAAATAATATCTTGCAAAATTGGAGACTCGCGATTAGGTTCAATGGAGACCGGAACTGGATTGACTCGGGCATTGATAGCTGCCCTAGAGGTAATAATTCATCAGCTGATATGAATTTACCATTAGCTGAAAATCATTTGTAACTTCGTGAAAGTATATTGTATGAAGTTTGAACTAAACAAGTCGTATATCTCTTGAATTACTTAAACATCACGAAGAATTTCATATATTTGTGGATTATTATATGTGAGGTTTGCATTGACACAAGTCAATACGTTCAATGTTTCTTTTTTGTATATACTGACTTTTATAATAATGTTACAGCATAACTGTGATCTTGTCAACATGAGCTATGGAGAGCCAGCATTACTTCCAGACTATGGGCGCTTTGTTGATCTTGTTACTGAAGTATCATTCAAATCCTTTTGTCTTTATTTGGGCAGCACTTATTAGCTTGTATTTTTTGCTTTTCTTCTAGCGTTTATGGACTTTCTGCCATGTTTTATTAGGCTGTGAACAAGAGACGTCTAATTTTTGTAAGTAGTGCTGGCAACAGTGGTCCAGCTTTGACAACAGTCGGAGCACCGGGTGGAACAACGTCCAGTATCATTGGGGTTGGTGCGTATGTTTCTCCTGCAATGGCAGCAGGTGCCCATTCAGTGGTGGAACCTCCCAGTGAGGGGCTTGAATACACTTGGTATTTTCACCTTTTTTAACTTTGGAATTATTCTACAGCTAGTTGTAGCTGGCATGATATAGTTATTGTTATATTGTAGGTCAAGCCGGGGGCCAACATCTGATGGAGATCTTGGTGTCTGCATAAGTGCACCTGGTGGGGCTGTTGCTCCTGTTCCTACATGGACGCTTCAAAGACGCATGCTCATGAATGGAACATCAATGGCATCTCCTTCTGCCTGTGGGGCAATTGCGTTACTTCTAAGTGCTATGAAGGTTTCTTCTTCAACATTACTTTTTATTTCTGCACATCCGTTTCCTATTCCGTTCTTTTTAGTTCTGCTGCTGAGTGCTGACATTCTTTCACACTTCTGCAGGCTGAGGGCATCCCAGTTAGCCCGTACAGTGTGAGAAGGGCCCTTGAAAATACATCTACACCAGTAGGTGATCTACCTGAAGATAAACTAACTACTGGACAAGGGCTTATGCAAGTTGATAAGTAAGGTTCTATACTGTGTAATTAATTTGACACCATATTTCAGATAATTTATGTATTTATTTTGTTATGACAGGGCATATGAATACTTAAAACAGTTTCAGGACTATCCATGCGTATTTTATCAGATAAAGGTCAATCTCTCCGGTAAAACAAGTATGTAAACGAATAATTTGAACTTCTTTAAAACAATTTCAAGCTAGTAGCTTATTGAAAACTTGCTTACTGGAACCTAGCTACTAATTTAAGGGCTTCCTGCTGTTACATTGGGAAAGTTTCCTAAGATTTTGGGGTTTTTCGATAAACAATATAACTTCCTTTTTATGAAGATTTTGAACTCTATTAACGCAGTTCCAACATCACGAGGCATCTACCTGCGGGAGGGTACTGCTTGCAGACAGTCTACTGAGGTGAGCGTTTCTATATCACAGCAGTATGCATAGTAATCTGCCTAAATGCATGCTAACTTAAAATTTATATAAAAAATCATTATCTTCAAACGATATGCCATATGCATCTGTTTCTGGAACACTAAGTCTTGGGATGCCCTATCATGGAGCCAGAATTTTTCTTGGCAAACTTTATCTCCTACCAGATGTGTAGTCTATTTTCCATTCAAGCTTTTGTTATCTCTCCTGTATGTTATGTGAAACAAGCATAGTTTTGATTTTCCAGTGGACAATACAAGTTGATCCGAAATTCCATGAAGGTGCAAGTAATTTAAAGGAACTTGTCCCTTTCGAGGAATGTCTTGAGTTGCACTCCACAGATGAAGGAGTTGTACGGGTTCCTGACTATCTCCTTCTCACTAATAATGGACGTGGCTTCAAGTTAGTGTTTTCCTATATTTTTCTGCTTATGTTCTGTTTGCTTTTTCGTGTCATGTTGTCTCTGTAGTAAGGTTATATCATCTCTTTTCAGCGTTGTTGTGGATCCCACAAATCTTGGGGATGGTGTGCATTACTTTGAAGTTTATGGGATTGATTGCAAAGCACCAGAGCGTGGTCCCCTTTTCAGAATCCCAGTAACAATAATAATTCCCAAGACTGTGGCAAATCAACCTCCAGTTATTTCATTTCAGCAAATGTCTTTCATCTCAGGTTTTGTGGACTTTGTTATGTGTGCTTTATAAAGCAAACAAGTCCTCTGAAACGGCAGGCTTATATACATCTTTGATCTTTTATTCTTCAATAATTCCAACTGTAGGCCACATTGAACGAAGATATATCGAGGTACCACATGGAGCAACATGGGCTGAGGCTACAATGCGAACTTCGGGGTTTGATACTACACGACGATTTTACATTGATACACTTCAGGTAGGGCACGCTTAAGGATAATTCATTACTTTTATGCTGCTGGTTCTAATCTTTACTCAATTTGCAGGTTTGCCCATTGCGAAGGCCTATCAAGTGGGAGAGCGCACCAACTTTCGCATCTCCGTCTGCTAAAAGCTTTGTGTTCCCTGTGGTTAGTGGTCAAACGATGGAACTAGCTATAGCTCAATTTTGGTCAAGTGGCCTCGGAAGTCGTGAACCAACTATCGTTGACTTTGAGGTAGGAACTGAGAATTTATATGTGCGAATATCAAGGCTTTTAAGGCATTTGCATAAGGAATGTAAAATGCTTGTGTTGTGTTTTGTTTTGTCTTTTGGGTCATCCTGTGTCAAGTAAACTCTACTTATTATTTTAGACCTGTTCTTCCCTACCTTTTTTCCTACTGGTTTCCTGATTTTCCTTTGAGTTCTCATACTAGTTTATATTATGGCCCATGTTAATACATTGCTTAATTCTTTCTGCAATTGGTTATCTTGCCAGTTTTAGCCTCCTTAGTTAGATGTTAGGTCTCAGGTTTAGCAATAATCACTCATGTGTGTGCATTCTCTTTTAGGAGTGGTTTTGAAAACGAATGTCTTGTTGTTGTTACACCTAATGCTATGAGCGAAGTTCTGTGTTCAGTTCGCTCACGCATGCTCACTACATTGAGTACGTTGTGACTTGTCATAAATGAGTTGACGGAAGTTATGTGTGGTACTTTAGATTGAATTCCATGGAGTTGGTGTCGATAAAGAAGAATTGTTACTTGATGGAAGTGAAGCACCAATAAAAGTTGAAGCTGAAGCACTATTGGCATCTGAAAAACTTGTTCCCATAGCTGTCCTGAACAAGGTACGGTGTATTTAATGATTGTATCTTCTCCTTTTCTGTAATTGCTTGTGGAATTGCTTCTGGAAGGTGTTTTGTTTTAACTGCAGATACGAGTTCCATATCAGCCTATTGATGCACAACTGAAGACTCTATCAACTGGCCGTGATAGACTACTGTCGGGCAAACAGATACTAGCATTGACCTTAACGTGAGTTATGCTTCTGCGTTCTTGCTATTGTTGCTTGTCTATCTCTCTATCAATTTTTTTACAGCAATTCTCATCCTTTTGTTTCTGCAGCTACAAGTTCAAATTAGAAGATTCAGCTGAAGTGAAACCGTATATACCATTATTGAACAATCGCATATATGACACAAAATTTGAGTCCCAGTTTTTTATGATCTCTGATACTAACAAGGTACTCTTTTGAAAGTGCCACCTAATAGGATGGGTAATACAAGTATAGATAAGCTTTAAATTCTCTTGGCATTGTCAACTAAAAACATGATGCATTTCAAAAAATTTGTGAATCCATAGCTCGGTTATGTACTGTGAAAACGCTTTTCTGCTTTCATGTCTAGCAAATTTGGTATTTCTTACTTTAAAATTTAAATGATAGTATTTTCTTGCCTTAACACGTTGTCCTGACATACTTTCAGCGTGTATATGCAATGGGTGACGTTTATCCTGAGTCTTCAAAACTTCCCAAGGGAGAGTATAAACTTCAGCTGTATCTGAGGTTTGTGCTACATCTTTGATGGTTGCTGATTGTTTTAGAATTTAAACAGTAGATTTTGTACATACTAATCTACAGGCCGAACAATCTTCTCAACATGATTGATTGACAAGTTCCTGTAAACTATAATTTTTCATGGTTGACAACTTTTTTTCACAATGTTTATTTTCGTATTTAGTCTTCTACTCTAAAAGCTAATTGGTTTCACCAGGCATGAAAATGTGGAGCTGCTGGAAAAGTTGAAGCAGCTCACTGTGTTTATTGAAAGAAATATGGGGGTAAGATACTGAAATACGTTCTACTTTAAATTGAAAAGGCTAGATGAAACAAAGTTGGAGTAAAATCTCTGCGTGTGTTTTGAGGTCAATATTTATCTTTTTGCGACATTAGAATTGAAAAAGAGCTGATTTTTTTCCATTTATTTTGCTGGCGATGCAGGAGATTCGGCTGAATTTACATTCTGAACCAGATGGTCCGTTCACTGGAAATGGTGCCTTTAAGTCCTCTGTTCTAATGCCAGGGTACTCTTTTGGCTCACTTACCAATTTATACTTTTCTGGTTGCTACGTTGGTTGTTCTCTGAACGTGTTTATCACCTCAATTATCACCCTGCAGGGTGAAGGAAGCATTTTATCTGGGCCCACCAACAAAGGACAAGCTACCCAAGGTTTAATAGATTGTTGTATAATTGATGTTCTGATCAAATGAGCATATCTCTCTCAAATGTACAATTTTAATTTCACCTGCAGAATACCCCCCAAGGATCTATGTTGGTGGGAGAAATCTCATATGGGAAATTGTCATTTGATGAAAAAGAAGGGAAGAATCCAAAGGATAATCCGGTATCTTATCCGATATCATATGTGGTTCCACCAAATAAGGTATCTAAATAAACTACCATTTCTGGTCTGGCATGCTTGTTAGCATAGGCTTGTGAAACTTGATGCGGTAATGCGGAACAATCTGGCTACATGAGCTCATATTGTGTTTAGCTTGATCGAGTCTATCCTTGTATTCCAATTTTTTTGAACTTTTATTTATTTTGTTCTTAATTCAACAGCCTGAGGAAGATAAGAAGGCAGCTTCTGCCCCTACTTGCTCTAAATCAGTATCAGAACGCTTGGAACAAGAGGTATTATTTGCAGAAACATGTTTCGTATTACTCTTATTGGCTCTTACTCAACTTGATGGGCGAACGTTCTATTATATAATTGAGCAAGTACTTGTTGGTGAATATTGACACTGTTTTGGAACTGTTTAATGAACGCTCTTTCTTGTAATCAGGTTCGCGACACAAAGATCAAATTTCTTGGGAATCTAAAACAAGAAACTGAGGAAGAGCGTTCAGAGTGGAGAAAGTTGTGTACCTGTCTCAAGGTTTGCCAACCTAAGGCTTTCTTTTTTCTTTCTGAATAATGCTTTTTGCCACGTCAACTTTGAAAGTTTTGAAAAAGGTATGCAAATCTGAAATACTGTTAAATTAACTTGGGCATATGTTCCTTGGCAGTCTGAATACCCAGACTATACTCCATTACTAGCTAAGATCCTGGAAGGTTTACTGTCTCGGTCTGATGCTGGGGACAAAATCAGCCATCACGAAGAGGTAAAGTTTTAAATGAGTTACTATCAAAAATTGTGCACTAGTCTCTCTAATTATACATTAAACAAAATATTCAACTTTAAAACACTCAGTAGCCTCATT
>Ga0041059_1000479_pt1 | contig 30262 bp, 44 predicted proteins | sample AraColnosormetaG_FD_56232 | JGI IMG/M metagenome (GOLD analysis project Ga0041059, IMG submission 56232) | Arabidopsis roots microbial communities from North Carolina, USA - Col MF nosort | ecosystem: Host-associated > Plants > Roots > Unclassified | place: USA: North Carolina | collected...
AAAAAAAAAAAAAAAAAAAAAAAAAACGTTGTGGTTTCCAATCACTCATTCTTCAGGCAAAAGTCCAGCCATTGGGATTTTAGCATCAATCTGGAATTCTTCGTCTTCTCCATCTTTGTTCTTCCTATAATCCACTTTGAAATCATAATCTCCGTCCATCAGATCCTCCTCATCAGCTCCTGCTTTCTTTGCTTTCTTCCTCTTCTTCTTCTCTGCTTTCTGTTTCTTTGTATTCAACATGCTTTCCGCTGCGTATAGCTTCACGTTCTGCCTCCCCGTCTCTGATTTCTCCTTCGTCTTTCCTGCCTCTTCCTCCTCCTCCCCTCCCATTGACTCATCATCATCACTCTCATGCTCAGCCTCCTCTTCCGTCTGCGTCTTAGACTCATCCTGTTTTTTTTTTTTGTGATACATCATCATAAACAAAGATTAAATCCAGACCGAGTCATTTACAAGCAAATGGAATCACGAGAGAAGTTACCAACCTCGATCATAGTTTCATCGAAATTGAGAGGACCATTTGAAGGAATAATAACAGGGTTGAATTCGTTAACCGTCTTCAAGCTCCCAATGAAAGAGGATTCACCACTGTAAACCTCATCGATGTTGAAATCCTTGGCCAGCTCAGTCACAATCTTTGACTCTGCATGTCCACCCTGGTCCCTCTTTGGCGGCATTGTATAGTATGGGATTTTACCTGCATAACCATTCATATTAGAGACAATGATGAGTTAAGAAACTGGTTTTCAAAAATGCTTTTACGCTTCAAGTTTACGAGGAACAAAAAAAGATCCGCACCTTCATTCCAGTCATGCAAAACAATTCTGGCAGCAGCATCAATATCCACAAGACCACCCTTTTTAAGTTTACCCCTTACAGTGGCGACTTTGTAAAGGAAATCATCAACTGCCTCGAAGCTCGGGATTTTGTAGAGAGTCACCAGCATATCTTTAGGACAAAGCTTGAGAATTTCCTTCACTATTTTTTTCACAAAGCAGAAGATTTCCAAGTTAGGTCACTCAGATTATAACCTTTAAAAGACAAAGCACAAAAATAAGTGTGATTCTATCTTGAGCTTATATCCAATTACCTGGACTAACTGGGTCATCCAACTTCTCGATTCTTTTACAATTTCGGAGAGCTATGGAAGCATCATTTCCTGATGATTTCAACATCACAACTCCAGGACAATCCAGCAACTTCACGTTTTTGTCCAAGTGAACCTCTTGCAGAGATCTAGTCAGTCCAGGAGTGGCACCAACATTGACAACATGCGCTCTCTTCAGACTGTTAATAAGACTACTCTTGCCGACATTAGGCAGTCCAATAATACCAACTGTGATAGATTTTTTTAACTGCCAAAGAACAACAAAGGAAGATTTAATTGAAACTGAATGATATAACTTGATGCTAAGGTAGGATGATTAAAGTTTAAACTATGGAACCAACCTCATGACTTCTTGAGTAGTTCTTCAACAATTTGATAAGAGTGTCTGCTCCAAGACAATCACTCGTCTGCAACATATTGCTTGGTTTTGATGCCTTAGATGATTTCCAACCCAAGTTTGATCTCTGTTCCTGGGTGCTACACTTGAAGGCAACAGCTGGAAATTCTTCCCTAAGGTACATAAGCCATTTCTCAGCAGCCTCTCGGGGAACAAGATCTGGAGAGAGTGAATCAGTTACAAAAATTAATTACACCACCCAGAGTAAACAAACAACTTATTACGTCCACGAGTAAAGACTGAATATATGAACTTACCAATCTTGTTCAGCAGCAACACAAGATGCTTATTGGGACCGGCTTGCATCACCATCCTCTCCATGTCAGTACAACGAGTGCCAAGAGGATCACGGGCATCAAGAACCTCCAAAATGACATCAGACAATTCAATGACTTTAACTAGCTCCTTGTAGAAAGCCCTCTCCGAGTTATCTGTGAAACAAAAGACATTAGTGCATGTAAAGGCAGAGAGAAAGCACATAAACGCGTGAAGAAGGTATCCAAAACAACTCACCTCGAACATTGACAACTTTAGGTAAGTCCTCTATGGTCTCTCCTTCTGTCTTGGTATCCTCATCATCAACCAAACCAAGTTTCCTCTTTTTGGCCTGAATAGATTTATTAGGAGAGATCAGAACACAAGCACCACTCCAAAATACGAGTAAATCAAACAGCAAGACATGAAAAATGCAATCTTTTATCAATCAATCAAAACTCAGAACACAAAGGAAATAGCTTTAAGAATTTCGACCTGAACTTAAAGTTATATGATTACTAAATATCTGAACATGTATCATAGCTGTGAGTTACAATGTTAAAAGAATGAGATTACCCTTTCTTTGCGAGCTTCTTTCTTCTGTTCAATCTCCTCAAGAGCACGGGCACGTCGAACTTCAAGGGCTTTAAGCTCTTGTTCCTTGAAAGGCCAGTCATTGGGTATACCTGGGTCTTTCTCTACTCTTGGCTTACGGTGAAGGCCAAGCTTTTTAGCATCCTTTGCCTTCTTCTTGTGGTGCTCCTTCACCTTTTTCAGGACCTTATGCTTCTGCTTCAAGGTCACCCTCTTACTCTTACTCTCTGCAAAAAACCATCAAACCAATCAATAAAACCCCAGTAGGAATCCTGAACTGAATGATATGATTCAAATTCATTCAATAAGACAGATCCAGAATATCAATATGATTGAAGGATGTATCTTACTTTTACTCCGTTTCACCATCTTTCTCGCCCTGGGATGAGAGCGACGCAAACAGAAAAACTGAGTAGGTTAAAAGAAAAGGGTTTATGGAGAAGGAAGATGGACATATCGGCGCCAAATTAGGGTTTTGCTATTAGATGTACTTGGATCATTACCCGACCCGTTATAGTTGACCCGAATCAACTTAAAAATATTGAAAAAATAATTGGGGTGAGAGAGGCTCGAACTCTCGACCTCAGGATTACTCAGATAGCTATGAGACCTACGCGCTAGCCAACTGCGCCACCACCCCGATGTTAGTAATCTTTACTGATTATGTAATTAACTTCAATTGACATTCGTTATCCAAAGTCATAATAACCTTGACTTGGACCAGTCACCTGAAAGTCTTGAGTTTTTTTCCCTTAAGATCCCGCCGGGCTCCGGTGCTGGCGGTTAAACCCTTCCAAAACCTGAAATTCGTTTAGCTTAGGACAAACAAGTGAAGCCCACCATACAGAAATGTCTAACAGAAGCCTCCATTTGAAGAAAATATCATGGCTTTCTTCTCGGATTCTCTCAGGTTTCCGAATTTTGATCGTCTTCTTCGATTCTAGCTTTCTGGGTTCCCACTGTTTAAGCGTTCTTAACGATCTTTTTTGGTTGTCGTTTTGCTCACTAGACAATGTTCACGGTCGATTTCGCCGATCAATCACTACTCCAGCCACTTGTTTAGCTCCTTCACTCGATGGAGACATGAACATTGGATCCAAGACATTGGTCGAACAACGTTTCTCTCGCGGGTAATTCGATTTATAATCTTAATTACTTGGACAGGTGTTTTCATGGTCTCTTTCTAATTCGTCCTGGACAGTCTCTTTCAGATTTGCATCAGTACGACGAGTATCTCGAGCTTCTTCTTCTTCTTCTTCTTCTCCTTCCTCTCCACATGTTGATTTGCTCTCTTTTATTAAAGCTTCACTTGATAAACTTGAAGGTAACTGACTGTATACTGATTCTTACATCTTTTTGTATTGGCTTGAAACATCTCTTTGTGTTGTAAACAACGTTTTGAAAATGAACTCTTAGGTCCTTCCCATCATTGGTTGAATCGAGACTTTGGGAATAAACAGCTTTTCAAGGACAAAGGAACTTATGTAGTTCTAGCTGGACATTTGCTAGACGGAACAAGTGATCTGAGTGGTTTCTTTGAGAAACTAAAGTTGCTTCAGCAGAGGTTTAAGAAAGCTTTTATTTTTGTTAAACCAAAGAATAATGGTAACTTAACGGCAATTACGGCTAAGTATTTGTTTTGACTTTTCAGGTCTCCGGGTGTCTGTTTCATGGGCATCCACTTCAGTGATCAAGCTCGAATCGCTGATGATCGAACTGCTCTAGCTGAGTTGATTTTGAAGGAATACCTCACTTTTCCTGTGCTACTTTCCGAAAAAGAATTTCCCAAGGTATATATTGTTATGTCCAAGAAATGTCGCTGTAGATTACTTCTTTGTATATCATTCCCTCATGTTATGTGCATATACCTCGATTTCAATTGAAGGTGTGCTGTTTTCTACTTGTATCAGACAAGTGGGGAAGTACGTTACATCGTGTTTAAAGATTTTAAGAATCCTCTAATCTACGAAGAGAAGGATCTTGATATTGCTTCTGTAGTTAAAGGTATGCCTACTTTATTATCATATATTCACTACAAATAGTCTCTACAATGTCATACTTATTGTTCCATGTTCAACTTAAGAGAAAACAGAAATTCATTATGCTACTTTTAGCTTGTGAATATTCGTCGCTTCAGCCTTCTATCTCGTGATTTGTGTGCTTAATACATATTCTGGTTTCTTTTTCTTGCGCTTTGCTGCAGCTCTTGACAGCCTCCTCACTCAAGATACTGAGAAATCCAAGTCTGTCAGACTTTTCACGAACACTTGGTCAAAACAAGCAGAGGCTATCAAGGAATCACATTTCCCTTCTTTCTTTCAGGATTTGTTACTTTACTTTCCAGGTATGTCTCTTTAATTTTCTTTCTTTTTTGGTCTTTTTGAAATTTATCAGGAATTTTCATTTTTGTCTTTCACGCTACTCTCTAATATTTTGCTCACAAAAATTTGGAATAAAATTTTGTTTTTTTATTTAACAATTGACATTCTCTGTGACAGGTTGTATCTCTGCAGACGAAGTTGGAGACCGTCTGTTTCTTTCTGATACCAACCATCATCGTATTATTATTTTCGAAAACAGTGGGAAGATTGTAGACAGTGTAAGTGAACTGAATCACATTTGGGGAATTATAATCTTTATTGACTTTCTTTTCTGAAATCCCTTAGAAGGGCATTCGTAGAGAGAAAAGTGCATTTGAAGCTCATTGTTTAACAACCCTAAAGTTCAAAACAATGTTTTTATTTCAGATTGGTTGTTTCCCAGGTTTTGAGGATGGAGATTTTGAATCTGCAAAGATGTTACGTCCTACAGGGACCCTTTACGACGAAGCGGAGGATTGTCTTTACATTGTAGATTCTGAGGTATGACTCCTAGAAGAAGATACACAATTATGATTACTGGTTGTGCCATTGAATGTTTTCATGTTAAGATTGTTTTTCCTCTTTGTTTCCTTCCTTTTCCCCATTCTTTGGGCTAAGAATCACGCCATTAGAAGAGCAAATATAAATAGCCGGGTCCTGGAAACAGTATATCCAAAGGTTATTAAGAAAACTGGTGGCTTATGGTCTTGGATAATGGAGAAAATGGGTCTTGGAAAAGATGACGATACAACAGTTGATGCTGATACCAAATCAGAAGAATTTGATGCACGCTCTCTTTTGTTTCCATGGCATATACTGAAGCGTGACGATGAGAGTCTTTTAGTCATTAACAAAAGGTAAAAAAACTATTTAAAGGGATTGCTTCTTTATAGTAGTGATAGCTCGGTCTCTTTTTCCTTCTTTTGCTGCCCCTTTAAGTTCGTAACCAAATAGGTTTCTCATATCTTTCAGCTTTTCGAAGTTATGGATAATAAATTTTGCTTCAGGAGAGATCGAAGAAGTTGTGGAAGGTTACATATGAATTGAGATCTTCTTTTACCGTTTTGTATTATTTCGTTTGTTGACTCATTGCATCTAACAGATATTTATCAACATTTTAAGGGTTTTCGAAGATAATTGAGATCTGCGGTCAATCAATCACAGAGAAGCTATCAGTGTTGGAACATATGCCTTCTAACTGGTTGCAACAGCAAACTGCGGCTATCGCCTCATTTAAGGAGCAGCCAAGTGCTTCCCTTTTGTCTTCTTTTACTAAACTTGGAGACGACATTGTCATGACAGATATAGGTAAACGACATCTACGCAACTTTGTTTACATCTTTTTCATCTCTATGCATCAACTAACTCATTTTGCCTTTGTACGTTAAGCTTGTCAGAGGGTGTTGAAGCTAAATAGAGATTCTGGAGCATGCTCTAGCATTCAATTCTCAAACAGTGGGATCCTTGGGTTGCCCTATTGGTTGTTCATTCCACTGGAGAGAGTTTTTAATCTGTTAGTGATTTCTCATTCATTATCTTATCCATTAACAACACTTCTCTTGTTCTGAAACTTTCTAATTGATGTTGTGTTACTTTGGCTAAATTATAACAGAGCTAATGGAGTTCAGGAAGCACATCTCAGTCATACTCAGGAACTCCGGTTATTGCCAGGTGCGATTTGCTATACAGACCCTAATTTTTTGCTCATTTACTCATTTGCTTATGCTAGTCTTGATGTTAGCAGTTCATCACCCCAGTCCCAATTAGCTGCATCATGAAGATGGTTTAACATTGGTTCCAGCCGGAATTGGTTTGATTTAATTGCTACTTTTTCATTTAACAGGTAAAATTAGCATACGGTTGAACATAGAGATTCCTCCATGCACGGAGCTTGTTGAACCGATACAAGAAAGCTGCATATGGCGACAGACAAGAGGCGCAATCAGTGAATTCTCGAGTGCTGGAAGTGCAGTTGAACCTTCAGAAAAGGTTATTTAAGAGAATTGCATTCCCGAATTGTATGGTTTAAATCCAGGTAGCTCAGAAATTTTGTTTTCATAACTTGCAGATTGGAGTTTCACAACAATGGTATGATGAATTAGACAGCCTCGCCAAAGAAATAGCCAACCCTGAAGCAGCTGAGGAAGAGGAAGAAGAAGATGTTAACCCCTCTGAGGTTGACAGAGAAGAAGATGGACGTATCCACATTGATTGTCCTGTCAAAACAAGTCCTGGCTCAAGTGAGGTACGCCTAAATCTCCTCTCAAGTCTCTTTTATGTACAGAAGCCAAACTTTACTATTAGAAAAAAGTATAACTTTGTCGACTCCGGTTTGTGCAGCTTATTGTTTATGCAGCTTTGTATTTAAGACTAGCGAGAAACGAAGAGACAGAAAGTGCGACCCAGGAAGAACTGGCGAGAAAAATAGCAAAGATTTTAAAGCCAGTACGGAACATTACAACTATGAAGGAAGATTTGTTTGTGAATTTGTTGTCCAAGTCAAAGAGAGAATTGAGAGACATTGTCTTCATAAAGCCGATGCATGTGCGGATAAGGTTAGACTCGAAGGATCATCCAAAAGCCGATAACTCAAGAGACGTAATCTTGACTGACTCCTCTGTTGAGGTTGATGTCTCTCTCTGACAACGAATAACGATGCTTTTGCAGTCCATTCTTTCTCAAAGGTACCAAATGGCTACTCTAATTCTTTTTGAGGTGGTAAAAATGAGCTCAATAAGACTTGTATAAGTAGTTTATGACATTATATTAACGATGGTCCAAGTTTCATTTGGATTTCTATATTTGAGTGTTTCTTCTATTTTTGGTTAAAAATTAGAAAATATCAATGAAATTAGCAAATTTTTGGGTGCCATTAGTAAATAACAAAAAAGAGTGAAAATAAGAATATTTGGAAAAATGAAGACACGATCACTAGAAAAAACAGCTGTCAAGCTCTTTAATTTTTCTTTTAAAAACCAAACAGTTTCAAACTGAAATCCAAACTGATTTTTGAAATATGAGGAACAACGAAATTTTGAACATATATAGCATGTTATTGTTATGGTCCTAATAATGACTGATTTGCTTGAAGAACTTATTTGTTACTATTCCAACTTATTACATACATGTGTGTTGATAGATACATACATGGATAAGAAAAGTGTACATCCATATGTTTATCTCAAATCTTATTTGCAAGAGCCTCATGAAGAAGATATATTGTTGACTTCTTTTTGTAAACACAAGGAGACAGAGAAATAGAAATGCCTGCCTTTTCTTCTGATTTGTTCGCATTTTTTAAATAGATTTTGGGAATAACAATAATCTTACAATTATTCGCATTTGATTTTAAAAATATTTAGTTCGTGCAGCCATCAACATTACATCAAACCCTTTAGTTGCATTTATCTTATACACTTCATGGTCTCCATGTTATTCTCTCTTTTTCTGTTTCCAGTTTTCTCTTTCTTCTCATTATTTCCCATTTCTTCAAACTTTACAATATTAATCACTTTTATAATCTGTTTTAAATCTATAATACATATATGTGGGGGAAGGTTAGAGAAATGTGAGGCACACAAACATGAGAACTATGAGATATGTACTCCATTTTGCATATTTAATTATTAACTTAAAGAGTAGTTTAATTGTCTATATTAAGAGAAGAAATTCAGAAACCTAAAACCTGAAAGAAAAAAAATCCAGTTATCTCCTTCCATTTTTTTAGGAGACTCTTCCGCGCTTCGGATCCCAACGGTTTTGGTGTAGATTTTTCTTGATCTGGGTTTTGTTACATCTTTGACGAAAATAAAACATATCAACGTGATGAGATAAAGGGAAACCCTATGGGTTTCTTGTGAAAGGGGCAACCATTGTTTATGAAGGATTCTAAGGTTTGTTCTTCGTTCTGCATTTTTTTTACCAATCCACATATGTTTTCCTGATATTTATCTGAAAATGTGTTTCTTTTGTTCTTGTCAACGCAGGCATTAATTAATTGAACAAAACGATTCGAACAAGACCCATTTTTTGGTCTTAATTTGTGGTCCTCAGACTCTGTTTTGTACAAGTTTCTTCGGACTTTGAATCCAATTCGCCGTGGTTTGAAATAAGTTTATGTCTATATAATCACAAGAAGAAGGGGAAAAAAAAAAGGAGAGATTCAGACAACAGCTACCGGAGAAATGAATTGCTTTTCATGTTTTTATTTCCATGAAAAGAAAAAGGTTCCAAGAGATTCAGACAACAGCTACCGGAGAAATGGGGAGGTGACCGGTAGAGACAACAACAAAACACACCCTGGTAAGCTCAAAACATCTATATTAATTTTTACAGATAAGTCTTATATATATTAGGGTTTATAAGACTAGATTCAGTAATCTTTGTGATGTTTACAGAGAATCCAAAGACTGTAAATGAGCAGAACAAGAACAATGATGAAGACAAAGAAGTGACAAACAACATTGCTGCTCAAACATTCAGCTTCAGGGAGCTAGCTACTGCAACTAAGAATTTCAGACAAGAATGTCTGATCGGTGAAGGCGGCTTTGGAAGGGTTTACAAAGGCAAACTCGAGAAAACCGGCATGGTTAGTATATACTTTTGTACATCACTTTGAAACATGAATATGGTATATGATTTATAGCATTCTATATCTCTCTACAACAAATCTCTGAAGATTTTTCGAATGGTTATTTTGGGTTCAGATTGTGGCAGTGAAGCAATTAGATAGAAATGGATTGCAAGGGAACAAAGAGTTCATAGTAGAGGTCTTGATGTTAAGTCTTTTGCATCACAAGCATCTCGTGAATCTCATTGGGTATTGTGCTGATGGAGATCAGAGACTTCTCGTCTATGAGTACATGTCTCGCGGTTCACTCGAAGATCATCTCCTCGGTAAATTACAAAACTAAGGATCCGTATTGACTAACTTTGAATCAGTCCTAATGTTTAACTGTTTTTTGAAATGCTAACAGATCTAACACCGGACCAAATACCGTTGGATTGGGACACAAGGATTAGAATCGCTCTAGGAGCCGCAATGGGTCTTGAATACTTGCATGACAAGGCAAATCCTCCAGTGATCTACAGAGATCTCAAGGCAGCTAATATCCTTCTAGACGGTGAATTCAATGCCAAGTTATCCGATTTCGGTCTGGCAAAGCTAGGCCCTGTCGGGGACAAACAACATGTGTCTTCCAGAGTTATGGGAACTTACGGATATTGTGCTCCAGAGTATCAGAGAACCGGTCAGTTAACTACAAAATCCGATGTTTATAGCTTCGGAGTTGTGTTGTTGGAGTTGATAACTGGACGAAGAGTTATTGATACTACCAGACCCAAAGATGAACAGAATCTAGTAACTTGGGTGAGTTTCTCTTTTTCAGCTTACATGAAAACCTTTTGGCTTCAATTGTTTAAAAGATCTAAACTTTTGTACTTTGGTTTAGGCTCAACCGGTGTTCAAAGAACCGAGTAGATTCCCAGAGTTAGCGGATCCGAGTCTGGAGGGAGTGTTCCCGGAGAAAGCTCTGAATCAAGCGGTGGCAGTGGCAGCAATGTGTTTACAAGAAGAGGCAACGGTACGGCCACTCATGAGTGACGTTGTAACCGCTCTCGGTTTCTTAGGAACCGCTCCTGACGGCTCAATCTCTGTTCCACACTACGATGATCCTCCTCAGCCGTCGGATGAAACGTCCGTGGAGGATTCAGTGGCAGCGGAAGAACGGGAAAGAGCCGTGGCTGAGGCAATGGAGTGGGGAGTTGCTTCAAGAGCACATTCCCGGAACCCAAGTGCTTCTTGATTTTTATTTTTTACATCTTTTTTTGTCTTGTTGATTTTTATTTTTGGTTTGGTCGTTGTTTACTTTTTACGTTTTTTGGCTTTCAATTTCAGTTTCAGAAAGATAGTGATATAGAATTTGTTACCGTTTCTCTCTTTGTTAATTATGTTCTGTTTTGTTTGAATGTGTATATTCCAGCTGAGTTTTCATAGCTCGAGAATTCAATCTGTTCTTATTCTTGGTCTCGAGCTTAACATTATAAATTGATAGTTGTTTTGTACAATTAATTAATTTTGTGTTTAGTCAAAATAATTCATAATTTTATCTCTGGTTGTACAGAGAGGGGCTAAATAGCAATACCATAGCTTACCAACACATAAATCTATACATATCTTCATGAATTCATTCAACAAACGTAGGCTTCCAACCAACAAAAAAATAATATATATATATTCAGTTTGTTCAATCACAGAATTAGCAAAATCTTCCAAGCACATTTGCTTCCACAATATAGTACATGAAGCCAGATTCCGAAACTCTGAAGCCAGTACAACGCAAGAACACCGAGCAATATCTACTCCAGGAATTGACTCTAGTATCTTTATCTTTAGCTCTGTTGACTGTTGGTAATAAATTAATCAAGTTTCGTCGAACTGGGTTCCTTGTATGTCTAGAGCCTGTCGAAGACTGTTCCAATCATTTGCCGGATCTATGTTTTGACGAGGCTGCATGATCAATATTGAAGAGACTAGAGAGAGTTCGTGTCTCTTGAGTCTTGACTAATACTCAGCAAAACTACAAGAAGTCTAAATAGAAGAACAAGAAAGTCCTTTAATACGACATTCAGGTTATAGGGTTTCTTTCGTCTTGTGTATTAAACAAAATTGGGCTACAAATGTTTTTAACGATATTGGGCCGATAATAAAGCCCATATTCATACTCACATCCGCCAATCTCTCTTCTCTCTCGCTCTCTCATTGGCGCTGTTTATCTGAATTCGATACCTTTTTGTTTTTTCTTTGGTAAATAAATATCTGATTTCGCTTTTGAATCGCCATTGGTTGAACAATTTGACGCCGATCTAGATTTCTGTCGCTGTGAAGGTAGTGTCCTGTTTTTCCGATCAATTGGTTTGTTCCGATCGTTTCTCGTTTACGCTTTTTGTTATCCTTGAGAAATTTTACGTTGCAAGAGAGATCTTTGATTCATGGGTGTTGAAGCATTCGTGTTAAAATGTATGATTGATCTTAATCAGTGAGATCGGTGAGCTCAAGTTCTGTGTTTTGTAATTGAGATTCGAAGAGGTATGTCAACAAAGTTATGGAGATGGGTGTTAGGGCTGATATACCTATTTGCCGTTGCCACGATTTGGATTGCGGCTAGTTTTGTAGTCCAGTCTGTGGTGGAAGCTGGTGTTTCTCCGTTCTTGATCACTTTCATTTGTAATTCATTGTTCGTTGTTTATCTTCCCCTTTTTGAGATTGGTCGATATCTGGAAGATGCATATGGGAGTTTATTGTTCTGGAGAAGCAAAAGGTCGCATTTAATGGAACTGGTCGAATCAGAGAAGGCTGTTTTGCTTGGAAAAGATGTTTCTGGTGTGAAATCAGATGCTACTGAGAGTTCAGGGCTTGTTGTGAGAGAGCAAGAGATTAGTGAGGGTGGTAATGGGATTGAATCTGGATTGGAAAATATAGAGCTTGAGATTGATGCTAGTGTCAATGTTAGTGATGGAGCTAGTGGAGTTTCTAATAAAGGATTAGATGAGAAGGGTCGTTGGACAAGGATGCGAGTTGCTAAAGTTAGCCTTGTGATTTGTCCGTTTTGGTTTTTGGCGCAGCTTACATTTAATGTCTCTCTCAAGTACACAACAGTTACGGTAAGAACATATTGGACACCCATCATCTTGTTGCTTATTCTGAATCTACTAAATGTTTTGCTGAAGTTTTTTTTTCATTTTTGTGTGTTTGCAGTCAAATACCATATTAAGCAGTGCATCAAGCCTTTTCACCTTTCTTGTTTCACTAATATTCTTGGGTGAGAAGTTCACATGGTTGAAACTCTTCAGCGTTCTTCTTTGTATGTCTGGGACTATAATTGTAAGTATGGGTGACTCAGAGTCCAAGTCAAATGCAGTAGCTAAGAACCCTCTTTTGGGAGATATTCTTTCGCTGGTCTCAGCGGCGCTGTATGCTGTCTACATCACTCTTATACGCAAAAAGCTTCCGGATGATGATGAAAGAAACGGCCGGGTCAGTATGGCTCAGTTCCTCGGGTTTCTTGGTCTCTTCAATTTCTTCATTTTCCTTCCTCCTGCTCTAATACTCAACTTCACAAAGCGAGAACGCTTCAACGCACTTACCTTGAAACAATTTGGCCTAGTTGTTGGCAAAGGTATGCAAACACCATCCCTTATTTCCGCTATTGTCTCCTTGAAGCTATTGGTCAATAAATCACATTTTCTCATATCAATGGGAATTGATGGCACAAGTAGTAAATTAGGATTGATGTAGGAATGCCGATTTGAAAGACTAATGTGTGTTTCATCACAACTGCAGGTTTGTTAGATAATGTGCTTAGTGACTATCTGTGGGCAAAGGCAGTACTATTGACAACAACCACTGTAGCTACAGCTGGGCTAACTATTCAGGTCCCATTGGCAGCCATTGTAGACAGCTTATCAGGGAACAAACCAAGCTTCACCGACTACATTGGTGCTGCAGCTGTTATGGTTGGCTTTGCAGGGATTAATATTCCCTCAGAGATGTTTTGCAAATCCAAAGAGACTGCTATTGAGTTAGAACCTGGGACTTCGTTCACAGATCCTCCTCCGATTGTGCCAGATAGCATAAGAGTAGATTCTTCACTGACTGTAGTATAAGCCTAAATTGTTCCAAATTCAAAAGCCACAATTCTTGTAAAATCTTTTTTTTTTCTCTTGTTTACTGCTCTTTTCCTCTTTTATGATAATTAATTTGTAGATCGTTGAACATAATACACGAAATACAGCTGAAGGCAATAGTGTAATGAAATCGTTCAAGATTCTGGACTTAGTTTCAAGACAGTAAAAATAAAATGTTTCATCTCTCTGTTATTGCACTAAGCGTTTACATTGAGATGTCCGTACTTTTGCATGACTCTTTTTGTCGCCATAGCAGCTGCTTCACTTGCTCGTAATGTGCCTTGTGCCATTAGAGCTGCAAATTCGCTTGTAATCTCTTCCTGAATCTTGGCCCTAGCATCACCCAACGGGTCGTCCTTGACCTTCTCTTTACTAGCTGATGGTTGAATAACAGGTGGCACTTTCTCAGTTGCAGTTGAGGTTTCTGCTGCCTCGAGCTTAGGAGCTATCACAATTTGTGGGCCATCATCTTTACTAAAAGCTCCAAAAGGTTGTGGCTGTGGCCTAAACTGTGGAACTTGAGGAACAGCACCAGCCTTTAGAGTTGTTTCGAGGCCTTGCAACATAGGCACTGCAAAATGGGGATATGAAATTAGAACAATAATGTAGCCGAGAAAGAAGAGGTTCAAGGAAGGTGTCGCAAGTTATCAGCGACTTACTTATAAGACCACCCATGGGACTGTTTAGAACATCATTAGGAAGCTGGAGAATGTAGTCAGGAATCCCTTTACCCACCAAAAACTGAGCGACCTCGTTGCTGAAGTTGTTGCAGTTGTGAGTAAGTAAATTGTAGGATTCAGCAGTGTAACGAGGACTGATTTCTTCCAAGTACATCTCGAATACATCTTTAGGCACATGTGATAGACCCAACTCTATCGTTCGAATTGGTGTTCCATATGGAGTTCTTCCAACTGGTAAATGTTGTATCCCTCCTCCAAAAAAGTACTCATTCCCATAGACAACTATTCCTGTATGCCTGGAAAAAGGATACATAACTCACATGTTATCTACCTGGTTTAACATCAAAGTAATATCCTAAAAGAGTAAAAAGCAAAACACCTAAACAATAAGCAGGTTAATTCATATTTCTCAAGGAAAACCACACTCGGTTGATATTAAAAGCAGAAGCTTAGACACATTTACATACACCAACCAGTCATGCCAATATCTTTTACATTGGGTTAACTGCAACCATGTTCAACAGCTAAAACAATAATATCAAACCCTATGAATGGCACTACACAGGACAAATGTTCAAAACAAATTTGGCATATACAACACAACAGATCAAATACGAACATGTGACAGAGATTTGACTCACCATACACCTTCAATAACCTTTCCCAGGAGTGATTGTGAGAGCTGGCGTGCCAAGCCTTGGCTTAAATCATAGACATTCAATGTTACCTTATGCGCTTCCTGCCATATCACATATATCACCAATTTCAATCAAACTAACAACGAGGCAACGCAATTAACTACGAACCAGAAATGAAAAAAAGAGAATCATACCTCAGCCATTGTCAAAGTCCTTGAAACACGTTAACTACCTGAAGAAAAAAAAAATCAAAATCAAAATTTACAATCGCAATGATCTAAGACCTGAGCAACAAGAATGATTCCGAACAAACTATATCAGACCTACAAAAGAATTTCCGCAAATCTTAAGACCAAATCCATAATCGATTCCGAACAAAAAAGAACTAGTATCCGCAAATAGAAAATCCAAATCTAGAAACAATCGGGAACACATAATTGATAAAATTGATAGCGAGAAAGCGAGGGAGATTTGATCACGTACAAACAAAATACGTAAACTGGCCGCTCGGAAAATTGTCGATATGCGCAAATCTGAAAGATTTCTTGGATAGCAATGGTTCAGAGAGGTTTGTTATAAAGGCAAGCTATTGGGAGATTCGAAGATTCCTCTACGACGTCGTTTAAGCTACTTTGACCCCTATACCGACGACCGCTTTTATTCTGTAACCTTCTAGAAAGTACCATCCAATAAGACATTGCCACGTCTATTTTCCCCGTCCCGGTTCAACCGACCAGAATCTTTGAATCAGAATTACAGCAGTTAAAAATTGAAATCCTAATTTATCTATTTGTGATTGCAGGAACAGTTGGTCTTACAGCGATCAATCACCGTATTGTTTATGTATGAACTTTACCGATGTATACCAACGATGCGTTTCATCCAAATCTAAGGTTTTCACAACATTATTTATTCATAAAAATATTTTAAAATTTTAACAGTAGCATCTTCTTGTTAATAACCCTAATTAGGACAGATTCATGAACTGCAACTCCCAAAATAAATCTAGAACAGACGCACATCAACAAAAAATCGAATGAGGACAAAAAAAAAAGGCAACAAAAGATTTAAAAAACGACTAATCTTACGGAGATAACCATTCTGGTTAGGCAAATAAAAGCCTAATCTTGAGAAAAAAGGTCTATATAGAAAAACAAATGAAGAAAAATCAAAAAGTAGCACTTCTTTATCCAAAACAACACATTATGGCCCAAGGAAGAAGGCCGCCATGATCCTGCTTAAGTAGAAGATTTTTGAGCTCAAGAGTTCTTCAATGGTTACAAAGAGGTGGCATCCTAGCACCCGAGTTGTCTGAAAGTAAAACCGCTTCATAAGATGCGTCGAACATGATGTGGTACTTTAAGCATGTTATTGGAAGTATTATGATGGTTTTTTCCTTACCATTGTGAGCTATCTTAGTTTTGTTGAACTTGGCGGTGAAGTTGTAGAATCCAATCGACATAACCACTCGAACCGCCCATCTGGTCCTCAATGAGATTTCTGAGGAGAAGGAAGCCTTCTCGGGGTTGTTCTCCTTGTCTCACTAGAAAACACATGGGGTGATATGAAGGATCACTCTCCCTCAGTTTCTTTACCAACCTCATTAGCTTCTTTGACATCCCATTCTCTTGCTCTTGAAAGGTAACCTAAGAGACCCAACACGAAGAAAGACAAGGGTTTCACACATATTATCATGTTTCAAATTCTTGAAAAACACTAATGATGCATATACATCATCGAATGTACCGCCTGTTCATATATTCATATGTAAGGATATATGTGGATAAAAATACATACCCTTGAGAGGTCTGCTGCAAAGTCAACCCCAAGAAGATTTTTAGCAATGTCAGGTGAAAGCATCCGGCCAAACCACAAAACTAATCGAAAACCATCATCATATATGTAAAGGCCTCTAGAATCCAAACTCTCTGCAGCCAGCGGCAATCTCCTTAATACGTCTTTAAAGTCATCGTGGGCTGCTGATGGCTGCAAGCATGTGAATTCACAAATTATTTACTATTTCTTGAACACTGATGTTTGATAATGGACATTGAGATAAAAATACACAAACCTTTAAGAGCCATTCGTCAACACGGAATAAATTGGGATACAAAAGCTTCAATAGCTTTTTGACAGGCAGAGCCATCATGGTGAAGCCTGCAGCACAGCGCTCATCAAGAGAAGTATCAGCAGGTCCACCTAGAAGAGGAGTGGACTTAGTAATTGCCAATCCGTACAATGGCAAGAACTTCAGAGACTCTGGGTATACTAATCTGGACCCCAAGCGATGCTGCACCGCGTGAAGATTACGATATTCTTTGAGGGCTTTAACAATCTTTTGCTGTATTGCATTCCGTGCATCATCCAATTTTGCGGACAAAGATTTCTCAATTGCTGCAGAATTTAAATTGTCATTAAATAGTATCAAAAGTAGCATATGAAAAAAATTTGAATATAGCTTACCTAATCTAGCATATAAAGACACAATGGAACCAGTGTCTGCTTGTCTATACATCTCCCCAAGATCTGTAACCACTGGTGCAACAGATGTGTGTACCCTTATACGTCTCTCTCCACAAGAGGCGGTATATCTTAGTTCTGTTAAGGATTACTAAAAGCTAAATGATGTGTTGTATGTTTAAACTCAAGTATGTTTAAAATATCAACTATTCAAGGATACAGCAAAGCCACTTGGAAATACACAGTCTGGGATGTTAGCAAAGTCTCCTCAAGAGATAGCTGCATTGCATACGCTTTGTCACAGTCAACAGCAGGAAGAGCAAGCAGGTCAGTAGACCTTAGCATGAAGTTCCCATGGTAGGACGAGAAACGAATTCCTGCATGCAAAAATATATAAGATCACAAGTAGCACACCAATGCATTAGCAAATATTGACATAGCAGGTAGCAAAAACGAATATATTATCATAAACTATTAAACCTTTTCCACATCTTATTCGCATAACCGCCTCCCACGCAGTTTCCCTTGTAAGGTCTCTAGCAAGCTCGTGTCTTAACTTATCTCCATGAACAGATGATTGGAAACCTGGATAATAGTACACCTGTCCTCCAGTGTATTTTGCCAGAGTCCCTTCAAGAAACCAAAGAATTGTAATTACAGGCTGATAAACTTAACTATCACCCATGACTCCAAACAGCTGAAATAAAAAACATCAACTGATAACCTCAACGTTCACATACCTAATGAGGCAATATCAGTGTACTTATCACTGAATGCATAAACATTAATTCCTATCTGGAACTTGGTACAATCAGCAGCCATTTGTTTATAGAAGGGATCTTCAGCTACCCTTAATGCATATTCTTTGTCAGTTCCATAGACACGAGGATCATCTCCCCGCAACTTTAACCTCCCAGCACCAAGAGAAGGTAATGAGTTCTGGAAAATTAGTAACTTGCCCCCAAGTTGGTTCTGAAATAGGGAGAGAAACAGAGTCAACAAACTGATCCACATTTCAGATGAGGATCTAAATAGGACACTCAACATCAAATGAATTATATGATATTATCTTGATATGTCAGGATGGTAACTAACCATAACCATAAACGCCGCTCTGAGGGCTGGGCCAAAAGCTGATTCCACATTGAAATTATCTTGAAACATCAAAGGTAGACTGTCCAAAAAGGCGTCCACCACAGTTCTAGATTCAGATAGATTTACAAGCAGATCGTCTGGCAATGGGACAAAGATATCATCTAGATCTGATACAACCATCATCTGCGGCTGGCTCAAAGATGACTGCATTGCCAAAGTCCACAAAAAAAAAATTATGGAGGCTAAAGAATTTCAAAACAAAAGTTCCTGTGAGTTTACAATTCTCTTACCTTCATGTTGTAAAAATGTAACGTGCTGTCATAAGTAATAAATCCAATTTGAGTTCTTGGATAACCAGGCAGGTTATCCAAACAAGACTTAATCGTTTGAGCAACAACCTGCGAAGGAGCAAAAGGTCAGTGTAAGATCTATATTATACGAAAGCTTCCATATGAAGAGAGAGAGCCACTAAGCTAGACAAAGAAACAAGAACAGTCTAGATGATCCATTAATACGTAGTATATTCAGATAAAATCACACAAGAATTAGCACTTACTAATTATGGAACAGTAAAGCCCATTTCCAGCAAAATTACAAAGTGGGATATTCAAATCGATCATGCTTACCTCAAGCATTCCACTTTTAGTAGCCGAAATCGAAACATCAATGAGGAAGAAGTAGATAGGTGGCATCGGAGGCCGAACCATGTATTCAGTTGGAGCTATGATTTCAACACTGCCTTTAGTCAGCTCAGGTCGTTGATCCATATCCATTCTTCGGCCAGTAGCATCCAAATGTGAGAAGTATTCACCAGGCACTGAACAAGAAATTTAAACCCATAACTATGAATAGTCATCTTATAAATATATGCCTGAAAGTATTGAAGTTCTAGCATCATCGATCAAATGATTTATGGAAAAAGAAATTTTTGACAAATTACCATCATTAAGCATCGAACATATATTACACCGCCACTTTCTTCCAGAATCTGTAAAAGTCACAAAAGGATTCACATAGGTACGGCATCTTCTGCAGCGGATGATGCCAGTTGAGCCAAAATCAATAAGTGGTACCTCCTCCTGAACAGATAAAATGACAATTTGCAAAGAAAGGCAAAGTTATATGTGGCACTAGAACATGAAAGAATCGCAAAGACATTCTTGTTAATAATAACGGAAACTAACCCCTTCAGGAGTCTCAGCAAGTGGACAAACCACAGCTCCTAGAGGTAAATGCCACCTTGAAGCCAGAGACTGGGAATTTGGTATAGCACTAGTCGTCAGTCGTAGATATCTAGAATGGCAATTCATTGGGTACATTTCAGCAAATGAATTTGGCTCCACGTCACCATCCAATGGCCTTGGGAATGATTTATGATCAAGTCCTGGTTCCAGCGATCCAGGAATAGATGAAAGAGATAGCGAGTTAAAATCTTCAGTCAAGCCTTGAACGTTACTGGGAGGAGGTGCATAGTTTGGATGCAGATTCTGCTGTGCTGCCATATTTGGTCGCTGAGCAAAACCTCCTGTGTGAGGAGGATATGATGAGACTGGAGGGGGTCCTGGGGGACCTTGAGATGTCTGGAATGGCGTCGGAGCCTGTAAGACCTGCTTGCTAGGATAACCAGGAAAAGATGGCTGCGAACCGCCCACGCCAGGATAAGACGGAGTAACTGGAGGCATTGACTGTTGAAAACCAGGCCTGGCAGGCATATGATAATCTGTAGCAGGGGGATAAGCATTTGCTCCAGGTAGCCCAGAAGTCGTACTTTGTGGCGGAGGCCCCATTGCTACAGGTGCCATCGGTTGCTGTGGGCGAAGAGACATAGGAGGAGATAAGTGACCTGCAAGAGTTTGAGGTGGTGGTGGGCCCTGAGGAGGGTTTTGTGTAGTCGGGAATGGCGGGGATGGAAAACGCTGAAAAGGGGCACCACCAGGAGGACCATATGCTGGTGAAGGAAACGAATTTGATGATGGCGGTGGAGGTCTACTCCCAGGAATCTGAGAAACAAAAGGAGACGGCTGGCCAGGCCTCATCGTACCCACTGGTGGAGCCGGAGGAGGACCAGAGGCAGTGAAAGGTCTTGTAGGTTGGGATGCAGATGGTGTAAAAGGTCTAAAGCCAACCGCCTCTGATCCAGTGGGTGGTCCACCTGATTGAGGAGGAATCCCTGGTGGCGGAGCAGATGCAAATGGAGAGGAAGCAGGCCTAGCTGGAAAATTTGGATAGCCCTGATTCTCCGTACCCATTATTGATCACAACTTATCACTTACAACAGTTGTCAGAGTTATAGCCAAACTGGAAGCTAAGGGACCAGATCAATACAATCCCAGATTCTCTTCGATGAGTACCTTAGAATCAGATTCGTTCACGGAAGCTTCATATCATCTGGAAAAAACCAGTGTAGTTCTCTTTCACAGTGCCGACCTGGACAGATCCGCCTCTCAAAATCCGTAGCTATCTCTAGTGATCTTTCAAAATTGGTAACTTCTGTGAGATATTTGAGGACGATCTTCTACGATGGTTTAGATCTTTTCAAAAAAGTAAGCCTCTCCGATTCACAGTTCCTTATTCAATTACTTAAAAACTTTTCAATTCTTTTCGAGCAAGACGATCTTACCGGGTGATAGATATCCAGTGAGAATCGTCTACGAAAAAGTCCCTCTCCGTAAGTGAATTCTCTTATGAAGATCTGGATCAATAACCATTGAATATCAGCTAAAATTCAACATTAATATCAATCTAACATGATTAGGGTGTCGAAGACTACCTGAAGTGAGAGGAAACTCGAGAAACTGCGGAGCACGAAACTGATTCTACAGCGATCGGCTTCAGATCGTCTGACCCGAAGAAGATTTTCGATACGGAATTGGAGAACCACCAAGTGCAGCGAAAGAGACGATGTGATATATTATGGGCCAGGTAGTGGCTAACAGTTTTATATCTCTCCAGCCCATTTAACAGTTTCGTCCTATCACTGTTTTTTTAATAAAATATCCTTTTCTTTTCCTTTTTGATAAAGAATAAATCTGTAAATATTACTTTCATAGATTTCATTTCTATTATTTTATAAAATAGTAAAATGAAATTTAATACTAACAGTTTAAAACTCTTCCTGATTATGTTTTTCGGAATTTCTAAATCAATTTATTTTAAAGATATTATAAATAAGAAAGTTATAGTTATAAACAATAATTTTATAAGAAATTAATAAAGAATTCATTGATGTTTTATGCCAAGATTTTATCGATTTATTATGCTCACATGATCATGCTATAACTATCCGGAAAATCAGTAGGAGTATAATGCATGACTGTGAAGACTAGAACCAATTCTGCATAGTTTTGAAGAAACTAAGGTAATGTCACTTACATGATTAATATATAAGATGTCTTATACACAGACAATACAGAGAGATATAAAAGCAAATAATGTTAACCAATAACCATAGTCCATAGAAATCTTCTTGATTGCCCCCAAACCACAAATCGATTTTCATGGAAATGATGGAGTTTGGTGTAGAATCGAACACCAAGAGCCAAACCTAAGATGAAAAGAGGAACAAGAAACTGAAAGAGCTTAATCAACAACAACTCAGAACTCTTCAATTCAAAGCTCTTGTTATCTTGATTATGCTCTGTCTGATTTGGGGTAGTAGTAGTAGCAATATCACTGGCCTTGGTAGAGAGATCTATGTCTCCAACATAAAACTCACTTAACATGGCGATTCCTGTGTTGAGAAAGCTCCGACAAGTTTAAAACCTTTCCATTTCCGACCATTTTTAATTATATATTTTTCCAAAATTGTGGTGTGTAAATTTCCAAGGAAAGAGAATGTTTTTGTATTTGTTTATCTGATTGTTGAAAATTGAGATTAGCTCTAACATCAACCGTTTCTATCGTATGAGTACCAGAATCCACGCTTGTCTTGTTGTCACACAAACTCATTCACGTAAGTAAAAGTGTATCATACCTTTCTCCTTTTTCTTCTTCTTCTTCTAATTTCTTTTCTACTTTCACAATTAAACCCCAATATTTTATATTATTTCCCTAATCAACCCTTTGGCATTTAAAATTTACATATAAAACATAAGAGAAAAGATGGGCCTGACTATCCTAAACTAAGTACATAACCCAACAGACAATTATCACGGCCCAATAAAATGGTGCTAAAAGGCACCGCAAAACCCTAATTTGAATAAGCTGCTCACTTTTAATCACCCCGGAGTAGTAAGCTTGCGGCTGATCAGAGCTGAGTGAAAAATGGTGTCTGGATCAGGAATTTGCGCGAAGCGCGTGGTGGTTGATGCTCGTCACCACATGCTAGGTCGCTTGGCTTCGGTTGTAGCAAAGGATCTGCTCAATGGCCAGAATATTGTGGTTGTCCGGTGCGAGGAGATTTGTCTCTCCGGCGGACTTGTTCGTCAGAAGATGAAGTACATGAGGTTTCTCCGTAAGCGTATGAACACTAAACCTTCTCACGGACCTATTCACTTCCGTGCTCCCTCCAAGATCTTCTGGCGTACCGTTCGCGGGTTCGTTACTTCGATCTCTCTCTGGTTTTGTTATTTTTAGCTACTGATTCGAGCACCGATTTTATGAATTTAGTACTGTGAATAATGTAGAAAGCGCATATGAACTCTTATTTCATTGAAAATTGCTCTAGGATTGGAATCATACTAAAGTAGAGAATCCACTTTGATGTTTTTGTAGTTGTACAATGTGTAGTTTTTGTTTTTTGTTTGAGAAAATGTGCCAAATCCGATGTTGAATTGTTGTTTTTGTTTGTGTGGCAGTATGATTCCACACAAGACTAAGCGTGGAGCTAATGCACTTGCCCGCTTGAAGGTCTTTGAAGGAGTTCCTACTCCATATGACAAGATCAAGAGGATGGTCGTTCCTGATGCTCTCAAGTTTGTCCTTTTACCCTTTCATTTTCATTTTTTTTCAGTTTCCTTCATTTATACTTACAAGTAGCTACAGTCTCTGAAACTTTGATTCTTCCTTCTTGATCAGGGTCTTGAGGCTGCAGGCTGGACACAAATACTGTCTGTTGGGTCGCCTTTCTTCTGAAGTCGGGTGGAACCACTACGACACCATCAAGGTATGCTTCACTTCACCTTTAGTTTCTCTTGTGTACTGTTCACTTTTACTGATGTGATGCTTTCTGTACCTAAGCTGATTTGAACATCGTCATGAAAAGCTTTTAAGAACATAAGTTCCTGTCATGCGTGTATTATAGCAATAATATGCATACATCACATAACTGTACTGTTTTAGGATATCTTTAGATTGGATCATGTTTTAGTTAGAAGAATGGATCATAAGCTAATGAATGTGTGTTTGATGAAAATGAGCAGGAGCTGGAGAACAAGAGAAAGGAAAGAGCTCAAGCTGTTTATGAGAGAAAGAAGCAACTTAGCAAACTCAGAGCTAAGGCCGAGAAGGTTGCTGAAGAGAAGCTTGGATCTCAATTGGATGTTCTTGCACCCGTCAAGTACTGAATTCAATCAGTTTATCGTATTTGAATGTTTTTGCAAGTTTTGCTCAGACATTATACTATTATATTACGAGGTTTTGTTGTATGCGATTTTGACTTAGTTTATTTCTTGAATTCGACTTTACTTAGTTTATTTCTTGAATTCGTCTTTTGTCATGCGCCTCCTCCAAAACGTTTCGTGATTTATTTTTCCTCTGCATATATCATCCTCTGTAATCTGTATCATGCCGAAGTCTTAGAATCTCGTAGATTTTCCTTTTGGCAAATACTTAAAGAGCTATGTCACATTGAAGTTTGGATGTGATAAATTTGTTTCGTGGGCCATGGAAAAAAAGGAAAAAGTAAACGTCAACAGCAGGGTTCGAACCTGCGCGGGCGAAGCCCAACAGATTTCAAGTCTGTCTCCTTAACCACTCGGACATATTGACTGTTTGTTTAATGAACTGAGATATTACTAAATATACTTATAAACTTTGTACCATTCATGGATTCACATTCAAAACTATAAGTACTTTTTGTTTTGTGCCAAACAAAAAGAATCAATTTTAATTTGCACACTCAAATATTAAGTGAGTAGTGGCAAAGTGTTAAAAATTAGTATGATGAGCAGAGAGAAGCACCCAAAATGTGTCAAGCCAAATAAGGTTTCAAAATCAGGTATTGCATGATCACCATGGTCCATGGCTCTAATCATCCGAAATAATCCTCTAAGAAGTTCTGTTCCTCACAAATATGCAACCCACGATATATTGTTCTTATTTCTTGGATATATGTTCATAAATTCTCTATCACTTCTCTACTTTTCTTGCCCAACCATATGTACAAGTGTTGCGACCATCTCCACAAACCTAATTAAAACTGGTCCTTCTGTTATAAAAAGTTGAATTACATTTTGATCATCAAAATTAAAATATTGAAATAGAATTTTCAACTTTCCTCGAAAAGATCATAGAGTAATCCTTAATTTAGATAATTCTTTTTCACCTTAAGACTCGTTCTTCCTTACTCTTTCTAACCATTCCAAAACACTTTTACCCACAAAATTTTCTTTCAATTTAAGAAGGTAAATGAAAAAAGAAAGCAAAAGTTTAAATGATTAAAAGGTTAAAACACAATCCCAAATTTTCTACCACTTTTTTCTCATTTTTCTGAATTCTTTCATTAAGCAAATCCAATGTTTTCGACTCTCTAAATTCAATGCACGAGGTAACATTTCGATGCATGGAGTTAAATGTCAGCGTTAAAGAGCCGTAGTAACTCGTTAGCCGGACTAAGTCTAGACGCTGTGCTTGGCGGCGAGATCCTTATAGAACCGCCATCTCTACCGTCGCCACCACCTTTACCATCAAAATCTCTTGTACCGCACCGTCCAACAAGCCAAACCCTTTTTGATATCATACGTGAGGAATACGCCAAAGAAGGGCACAAAGATCGGACCACGTGGCAGATTTTCCGTGAGAAACTCCGTCTTAAACGAACCGGTTCTGCTTGGACCTCGTCTCTTCATATCCCTGCTTCGGATATCCTTATCCCTAATCCCAAACACATTGGAACAGCGTTCCGGTCTCACTCCGCCGGTTTAAACATCCGAGATCTGGTTCACGCTATACCGATGTCAGATCCACCTGGTTCTTCAGGACGCGCTATGTTCACGCGCGGATCTTCAATGCGGGTCGGGTCGAGTAAAAACCCGGACGATTCGCCTGACATCAGCGTTCTTGAAGATGGGCCACCGTCTAGGAGTTTTAAGCCGCAGTTATCACGGCACGATTCCGTTAGAGATCACAGCGAAGGCGAAGAAAACAACAGACGACGTCATCCGATCGTCACGTTCGTGGAAGAGAGACAAATGTCGGCGAGAGAAGCGGTTGCTGCTCAAGAAGCGGCGGAAGCTGAAGCGGCGGCGGCTGGAGGAAGCGAAGATGAAGACGACGATGACGAAGAGGATGATTCAGGAGAAACAGAGGAGATGAAATCATCTTCAGCTTCTGAGCCGAAACAGACGATGTCTCTGATGGATCTGTTGGAAGAAACAGATCGACAAATGGGATTAACAGGATCGAGATACGCCATGGATGAAGATGAAGAGTACGAAGAAGACGAAGAAGATGAGAACAACGAGGAAGAAGGAGATAGTCATGGAGGAGGAGAAGGAGAGCTTAGTTGCTGCGTTTGCATGGTGAAAATAAAAGGCGCTTCTTTTACACCTTGTGGTCACACGTTTTGTAAGCTCTGTTCTAAAGAGCTTATGGCTCAGAAAGGTCACTGTCCTGTTTGCAGCAGCTTCGTTCTCGAGTTCCTTGAGATCTTTTAGAAACAAATTTTGATACTTTTTGTTTATTTTTGGAGAAATTTTGAAACTTTTATTTTTCTTGGGAGAAACTGTTACATGATCAAAGTCCCAAAAATTTTATTAGACCATCTCTGTTTGATCTTAGCAATGGTTAACAAGGCGGTGGTGAAGCGGACATCGATCAGGTTGTCTCACAATATAAATCTGATCTCCGACTTCACTGCTCGAGTCTTGATTCCTATACCATGTCCATAGTGCCCATGTCTCGTTCTTCATCTGCATAATGATTAATCTTTTTAGTTATAAACTTAAGGCTAAACTCTGTTTTGATGCGTTAAGGAGTTAACTAAAAACAGTACCTCTAGGATTCCATGGCCAAAGCTGCTTTCTCTCAGGGCACTATAATCAGGTTGCCGATCCCAACAGAACTTATCAGACGGCGTGAAGTTCCACGCGCAAAACCCACCCATGACTGGATCGGGCGTGGTTAACGGCTCTGGACATTTACCGGGGTCATCTGCATGCTCGATCGCCATCTTTTCACGGTTACCTCCATCACCAATCACAATGTAAACTGGACCACATGGGTCCAGTTCGTAATTGTATACTCTGTTCGACCGTTCATAAGCATGCACCTGGAAATAAGTTTTCACAAAAGAAAAAACATAACGGTCCATCATATCAAATCGAAAGGCAAAGAAAGATAAGTGACAGCTTTTTGGGTCGGGTCTTACATGTCCGTTAAAGACAATGTCGGTACCATAAGAATAAAGTAATTCCTCCATAGCTTCTTTCATACATTCTGCTTCTCTGTAATGCGCTGTATAAGAACTATACCAAGGTGGATGCCAAGAAGCTACTAACCATGGAGTTACCGATCTATCGACTTTAGCCAAATCCTTCTTTAACCATTCATATTGTTCCGCTGCAAAACACAAGACAAAATTGTTAAAACAGAGTGCAAACAGTAAATTAAGAGGACATAGTTTGAGAATATTATAAAACCTGATTTGTCATACGCAATGTAGGCACCAAGCATAACAAAGTGAATCCCACCAGCGTTAAAGGAATAATATAGCGTAGAAGACGAGCCGCTTTCATTAAAAGGGAAAGCGAATCTTGAACTATAAGCTTCAAATGTCTTGTTCTCTGCTTGCAATTCGATCTCATGGTTCCCTTCAATCACCATCAAAGGAACTTTGGAAGTCAGATTCTCCATAAACCTACCCCAGTAGTCCCAACGTGGCTGATACGTCTCATGTATAGGTGTCTCAGGGAAAGAGCAAGAATAACAATCAGAGCTAGTCCCGTTTGTTAGATACAAGTTTGCATAACTCACGTCGCCGATCAATAAAATGAGATCCGGAGAGTTATGAATCAAGTGACTAATTGTATCAGTAGTGTTATAAGTGAGACCAAGATCACCAACAACCGCTATTCGACCAGGATAACTCGAGGGACTAGAAACAGGCATTGTCCTGAAATGGTGTATCTTACTCATAGCCCGTCTTGAAGGATCTCCACATCGATAGTAATAGATAGTACTTGGTTTCAGCCCTGCGTTTCAAAAACCAATCCATAACCAAGAATATCGAGGCATACATATAGCTAAAATGAAGAAAAGAATAAAAGATGAACCTGTAATGCGAACATGGTGTATGATTCCAGAAGTGTAGTTAAGGAGACCGTCGAAAGGATAAAGTTGACTATAAACAAGTGAATGTCCTTTAGCTTCATGACTCAGTGAGTGCCTCAAGGTTCCGAATTGAACAACACTGTTGATACTTGTCGGATCTAATGGCTTCACCTTCTTTCCGATTTGGAACTCACCTTTCAAACACAACATGCATTAAGTTATTATTAACAGCTTTCATCAGAGTCACAAGATCCTAACGTCTGGCTGAAGTAACTAAAAAGAGTTGGATAAGATTCTTCCAGAGTTAGCATTTATTACATAATTATAAGTTTATAATACAGTTCTTTAAGAGGAAGAAGTTAAAGAAAGATATATATAGAATTAAACTGAAGAAGATTACAAATTACGTAATTAGCCAAAAATCACTTCTGTAAATGAAAAAGTGGATTAAAGGAAGGTAGTAAAATGAACCTGTGATCCAAGAGACCCAGATGGAATCATGATCGGAGGAGAGGGAGAGAGAGATTTGCTCCGGCTCAAAACCAATGACACGCCGGCGGACGCGGGGATCGGTGTCGGGCAAATCGATGGCTTGCCCCCGGAGAGAGGTGTCCAATGGCACCGTCACCGGAACGAACGGTCCATCTAAAGTTGACGGAATAGAGTGGGCGGAGGAGATTGCCGGCGAGAGAAAGCAGAAGAGTAGAAGTAGTAGAAACGTCATCGTTCCAGAGGGTGGTGGTGGTGGCGGAGCTTTTCATTGTAGTGGGCGGGTTTCGGCTTTTTGTATTTTTTAATGTTGTCGTAGGGGTATCTTTGGAAAAGAATGTGCCCGATTAAATAGTCATTATCGTTAAACTAATCATGACTCTCTCTAGTCAATTAAACTCGCAACTACTGTATTTCTTAAGACCTAATAATTATTACTAAAGAATTTTATATGATACTATATAGTTTTCTGTGTATATATCACTATTTCGTTATTCGATGCATTACGTGCAGTCGAGGAGTTACACCGTGACGTTTTTGGTTTTATAAACTAGTATTCCAATCTTCGATAGTGGATAGAAATCTAACCATAATGTTTTGTGCATTTTCTACTTTGTATTTTTCTGGATAGTGGGAATACTTTAGCAGATTATATTCTCTCTTCACAATACTATTTTCTATTGGATAGGAGTTTAATATATACCAGAGCATGATATACACTCATTTGTCGATCTTTAACGATTTTTTCAAATGATTACCCAGTGGATATCAAGCAATAGAATTTGGAATAATTGAACTGAACAAAAAAACAATTAGAAATTAAAGTAATAAATAAATTCTTATCTAACGGGAGCATAAAAAGTGATATTATTATCAAAACCATCATAAATAAAATAACAGTCAATCAATTCAATAGCAATAAATTTTTAAAAATACAAACAGATATGTATAGGAATTTGAATTCTTTCATATCCAGTTAAATTCTTTTGACTGAATAGGAAGAGTCAAAAAGATGATTTTAATGAGAGAATATTACACTTTTAGACATTTTTTAAAAACTATTTCCATGTTTAGGCACTTTCAAAAGACTAGACACTTTCTTTATGTTTTTTTACTAAAATAACTTCTAACTAAAATATTCTCTTAATCCACGTTTTTTTTCTTTCTCTCTCCTCTCTCTCTCTCTCTCTCCCTCTCTCTCTCTCCCTCTCTCTCCCTCTCTCTCTCTCTTCATCTTTGTAAAAAATGAAAAGAAACTTCTTCTTCTTCAACAACAGCGGCTTGATTTGATTTTTGCTTTCTCTCATGTGTCAAACTCGTTTCATCTACGTAGCATCGAGATTTCAGTTAATCGAATCTCCTGTTATCATGGACATGCTATATAGAATAGATATAGATCAGTAAAAAGGTTTCTGAATGGATATATTTAAATGGATTCGTTATTATGGATACCAAAAAATTGTTTGTTGATTTTTCTTTCAGTTTGCAGAGACCTCCACCTTCAAGACCTTATGGACATGGAACTTTGGTTTCTTTACAAAACACGATTAATCGAATCTTCTGTTATTATTGACATGATATATAGAATAGATACGGATCAGTAGAAAGGTTTCTGAATGGATATATTTAAATGGACTCGTTATTATGGATACCAAAAAATTATTTGTTGATTTTTCTTTCAGTTTGCAGAGACCTCCACATTCAAGACCTTATGGACATGGAACTTTGGTTTCTATACGAACCACGGTTAATTGAATCTCCTGTTATTATGGACATGGTATATAGATTAGATATGGATCAGTAAAAAGGTTTCCGAGTGGATATATTTAAATGGACTCGTTTAGGCACTTTTAGAGAATTTTATTCCTTTTGAGGCACTTGTCAGGGATGAGGCACTTTTCCAACTTTTTCATTAAACTTTTGACAAATTTGCCCCTGAAAATTAAAAAATTATAATTAAAAAAAAAGTTTCATCTCTCCACGTTCCTTTTTTTTCCTTCTTCTTCCTCTCTCTCTCTCTCTCTCTCTCTCTCTCTCTCTCTCTCTCTTCTCTCTCTCTTCTCTCTCTCTCT
>Ga0041059_1000480_pt1 | contig 30219 bp, 32 predicted proteins | sample AraColnosormetaG_FD_56232 | JGI IMG/M metagenome (GOLD analysis project Ga0041059, IMG submission 56232) | Arabidopsis roots microbial communities from North Carolina, USA - Col MF nosort | ecosystem: Host-associated > Plants > Roots > Unclassified | place: USA: North Carolina | collected...
AAAAAAAAAAAAAAAACGCTCGCCTACTTCTCTTCTCTCTCACCATAGAGATAGTTTCAAGCTCCAAAAGTTCTTCAATCAGATTCTGGAAACTAGGTTTTTATTCGTATTTCAACTTCTACCTACTTTTTTTCTTTCTTTCAATGGAGTTCAAGATCATTAATTAGGGTTTCGTTTTCTTCGATTAGATCGACTTCATTTTATATAGTTGTGATGGTTTTCTTGTAGGTTGTTGGTAGAAGTTATGGTGAGAAATGAAGCTTAGATTGAGATTTAAGTTATGGGTTGTGTATTTGGCCGAGAGGCGGCGACAACAACAACAGCTGAAGCTAAACAAGCTAAGAGCTCTAAAGCTAGTAGTGGAGTAGTAGTAGTAGGAGAGAGTAGTGTGACTAAGAGTAATGGAGTTATTGCTGATGATGTAGAGAAGAAGAAGAATGAGGAGGCAAATGGTGATAAAGAAAGGAAATCATCCAAAGGAGATCGAAGAAGGTCGACAAAGCCGAATCCGCGGTTGAGTAATCCTTCCAAGCATTGGCGTGGTGAACAGGTTGCTGCTGGTTGGCCTTCTTGGCTTTCTGATGCTTGTGGTGAAGCTTTAAATGGTTGGGTTCCTAGAAAGGCTGATACTTTTGAGAAAATTGATAAGGTGATTCATGAAAAGACTCTTACTTTGTTCTTTCTGTTTTTGTTTTGGGTGTTTTTGAAGTTTCTCATTTGGAGATATCTTGTTTTTGATGTGGTAGATTGGACAAGGAACATATAGTAATGTGTACAAAGCTAAGGATATGTTGACCGGTAAAATCGTTGCGTTGAAGAAGGTTCGGTTTGATAACTTGGAGCCGGAAAGTGTGAAGTTTATGGCGAGAGAGATTCTTGTGTTGCGGAGACTTGATCATCCTAATGTTGTGAAGTTGGAAGGTTTGGTTACGTCAAGAATGTCTTGTAGCTTATACCTTGTATTTCAATACATGGATCATGATTTGGCTGGTCTTGCTTCAAGTCCTGTTGTTAAGTTCTCAGAATCAGAGGTTAGTTAGGCGTTTTAGTATCTCGCATTCTAAATTTATAGGCTAATAATATTCAGTCGTTTTTTAAGATCAGATTACTCTTTTACGTTGCAGGTTAAATGTTTGATGCGTCAGTTGATATCTGGTTTGGAGCATTGTCATAGTCGTGGTGTACTTCATCGTGACATCAAAGGATCAAATCTTCTTATTGATGATGGTGGGGTCCTAAAGATTGCTGATTTTGGACTCGCAACGATTTTTGATCCTAATCACAAGCGGCCAATGACTAGTCGAGTGGTTACACTATGGTATCGAGCTCCAGAGCTTCTGCTTGGGGCTACTGATTATGGTGTAGGTATTGATCTTTGGAGTGCCGGCTGTATTTTAGCTGAGCTATTGGCGGGAAGACCTATTATGCCCGGTCGGACAGAGGTATCTTATCAATCCATCATCTTAATATTTCCCTCCATATGCAAGTTATGTCCTCTATTTCCCTAGTATCTAAAATCTGCTTGTATGCATGCTTATGTTCATCATGAAATAGGTAGAGCAGCTACATAAGATTTACAAGCTGTGTGGTTCACCATCAGAGGATTATTGGAAAAAAGGGAAATTCACACATGGAGCCATATACAAACCCCGTGAACCATACAAAAGAAGCATAAGAGAGACATTTAAAGATTTTCCACCATCATCTCTTCCGCTCATTGACGCTCTTCTTTCAATCGAGCCAGAAGACCGCCAAACTGCATCTGCTGCTTTAAAAAGTGAAGTAAGTTCTTAGGTTTGATTTTTCTGCTAATTTACATAAATTGTTCTGATGATGCTGAGCAGATTTGAATCTGTTTACTCTGCAATTTTTCCTTTCCAGTTCTTTACAAGTGAACCATATGCCTGTGAACCTGCTGATCTGCCAAAGTATCCCCCGAGCAAAGAAATTGATGCAAAGCGACGAGATGAAGAAACTCGGAGGTTTGTAACATTTTCTCTGTAGTGTTTTAATCATCGCTAACCTCAACTGATAGCGTCTGTTTCTTATGAAACTAGAGAAATACATTTCTAATTCTTTCGGGCATGAATGACATGCCAATATGATTGAATATTCATGTTCAGCATATATGAATCTTACCATGACCTTTGCTGAAGATGCAAATGGTTGAAATGTTATGTATATTTTGGTGTACTCCACTTTAATCATGATTCATATACTATTTCCGGGTAGGAATGAACCACAAAAAAAAACATGTCCCACTTCGTATTTAGTTGTGCCTCTCGATTTTCTTAATGGAGAGCTTTTCCGACCATACCAGATACCAATTTAGGCTTCAACTTTGGCTGGATAGACCATCCAGATTTGTCAGCATGCTTAATTTTAGAAATTCCGATATTATTGTTGCGTTTACCATTACTTGTAGCTATTTTATACTGTATTTGTCAGCATGCATAGACTAACAGTTTTCTCCTGTGCAGACAAAGAGCTGCTAGTAAAGCCCAAGGGGATGGTGCAAGGAAGAATCGGCACAGAGATCGTTCAAATCGAGCTCTTCCAGCTCCTGAAGCTAATGCAGAACTTCAGTCAAATGTCGATGTATGTCCTTCCCAACTGTTTTCTTTTCGATAACGTCTCTTCTTTTCTACATTTATTCCTCTGACTCGAATCAGGTTGCTTCTAGGTGAGTACTGTTGTTATAGATAGGTTTTACTGTATATACTGGTGCATTTAGGCTATTGTCTACGTTAGGAAGTAAGCTGAATATTGGTTTTATACCACCAGTGCTTATGCTTCTAGGACAGTGATTCTTCACTAATGTTCTGCTTCTAGCATATCTACATACACACACACACACACACACACAAAGACTGATCCTTTTTTTACATAATCATTTCTATCTTTTGACTCTTAAAAAGCAGAGAAGGAGATTAATCACACACGCAAATGCAAAGAGCAAGAGCGAGAAGTTTCCGCCACCACACCAAGATGGTGGAGCAATGGGTGTACCATTGGGTGCCTCACAGCATATAGACCCGACATTTATCCCACGAGATATGGTCCCATCCTTCACATCCTCTTCTTTCAATTTTTCCAAAGACGAACCACCAACACAAGTCCAGACGTGGTCAGGTCCTCTGGGTCATCCAATCACAGGCGTTTCAAGAAAGAAGAAAGATAACACCAAAAGCAGTAAAGGAAAGAGAGCAGTAGTGGCCTGAGAAGAGAAAGTGTTTACTACTTCATGTATAACAATGTAAGTGTTTACCCTCTATTCTTTGTGGCTTCCTCTAAGAGAAAATGTTTTAATTCTTTTCAAATTTGCGTAGACTTTCATGTATTTGTAACTATATATTTATTATATATATACACTACTTCTTTTGTTGCTATTAGCTTTAAATATATCATTCTGTTCTTATCACTAGAAATTTGGTTTAGATTAGTGATATGGTCGTGATAGAATGAATAACTACGTTCGTGATAGTGGATTATTTTTCGTGATAGTGGATTATTATAACTTAATAGTCTTCACATAAACTGGTCAGAACAGTGTGATACGACGACATGACATGTGATATAGCGTCTTGGGATTTTGATGAGTTTGTAGATATATGTCATATTGTCGTTTTTCATAATAGCGCAAACGTAGAGAGAGTTTTTTTAGGATTGCCGAATTCTCAAGAAAGTACCTTACCAGCTCCATCTCTGAAGAATAATATCCCAAGATGGTCGTTTCGAAATCAACAAACTCGAGAGACGATAACAAACACTTGGGCGCAGATGAAAATCCGAATGAATTCATCAACTCCAAATGCTTTAAGCTAGCTTCCCATTTCAAGACAAGGGACTTCAGATTCGGACAGCTCTCGAGAAAAGATGGCAACAATTTCAAATCACAGAGAGTAACACACAGGCGAGACACACAACCAAATCGAGGCCGTGGTTCAAATCTCACATATTCGTGGATGAGCTTTATAGTCTTTGACCATATCGTCATATCTCCGACCTTCGAAATTCCGAGAAAAAAAACGGCGCATGTTTTTTCTCATTGATGGGAAGGCAAGAGAAATATCTAACTTGGCATTGAAATCCATATTGATTAATCTAAAGCTTTCTGGCAAGTAATCACAAATGCTCAAAAAGCATAGCTGAGGAGCATCAATCACAATTCTTGAACCCGAATCATGCCGAGAAAAGCGTATTCTTATAATGCGCCTTATCAATGACCTAGAGAGCACCCGAAAGACTTTCGCATTATGCTTCAAACATGCAACAATCTTTAACTCTTCCGAGAGGGAACAGGATGAGACAAGTCTCTCAAAAGTGGCTTCATTGGGATACATATTATCTTTTAAATGCATAGTCTTGAGAAGAGGTAAAGAAACAAACTCGACATCATCAAAGCTCACCCGAGCCAGTTTTAGGTATACGAGTGTCTTGCAGATATAAAAGGTTAGGGGCATCTCATGATACTCAAAATCTAGAAGATCAGACACTTAACATCTAGATGTGTGATGCTACGCTTTACTAGAGTATATATCAATCCATGATGTGAAATAAGACGTATCACCTACACCACCGTGGCTTTTATCAATAGTTAGCTTGACTTGGTCTAAGCAAAACACTCTATCAGATTCGAATACTTGTCACCATAACTCACAAAGGCATTGAAATCTTGTGATCAGGTGCGGCTGGATCGACTCAAGTACGTGTTGAAGGAAGGATTATTCGAGGAGGTCGATAACGACATGACTCAAGGAGAGACAAACGATTTCTTGCGTGACATCACTGAGCTCAAGAAGCGGGAGAGGAGTAGTGGTCTCATGAATGATAGGAAGAGGAAGACGAGTAATGATGATGAGCTCATTGGTGCTGAGAAGGAGGATTTGAAGCTTTTGGAAGAAGCTAATTTCGAGGATTTATGCGACGAGGACAAGATCCTTGTGTTCTGCAAGAAGCTGTTGCTTGAATGGAAGCAGGAACTTGAGGCTATGGAAAACACTGAGAGGAGAACTGCTATAGGGAAACAGATGCTAGCCACTTTTAACCAGTGTGCTAGGTATCTAACTCCTCTCTTCCACTTATGCCGGAACAAGGTAAACTAAATAAATCTTTTTTTTTCTTTTAGTTCCGTGCAAAGCAAGCAATTTTTATCTTTTGTGTCTTATTAGGGTTAATATATATAAGCAAAATTTTGCAGTGTTTACCAGCTGACATTCGTCAAGGTTTAATGGTGATGGTTAACTGCTGGATAAAGCGAGATTACCTCGATGCAACGGCTCAATTCATCAAACTAGCCATAGGGAACGCACCATGGCCCATCGGTGTGACTATGGTTGGTATTCACGAACGTTCTGCCCGAGAGAAGATTTCTACTAGCAGTAGTGTTGCTCACATCATGAATAACGAAACCACTCGCAAGTATCTTCAGTCAGTTAAAAGATTGATGACATTTTGTCAACGACGTTATTCAGCTTTGCCTTCTAAATCCATTGAGTTCAATAGCTTAGCCAACGGAAGCAATTTACATTCGTTGCTCGCTGAAGAGAGATTCTTTGCTGCTGATCGCGAACGAGTCTCCGAGGAGAGACTCTGGCTCATGCCTTCTCTGAACGAAATCTAGTGCTACGTACAGTTTTTTTTTTTTTAGTGTTTTTTGTTGTTTCAAATCTTTCTAAGATAATTGATTAAACGATGTATCTTTTTTTGTAACATCACCAAAGCGTAAACTTAATTCTATATGCCTTTAATCCTTTTTAAGTCCAGTATCTGTTCATCCTAATAAAAGTGTTACTGCTTACTAGTTCTTAACTTCTCTTGTGAAAGATGAGAACAAGAGATGGAGAAATTTACATTTCACCCCATCACCACAATGCTAAAGACTTTTTCAAGTTGCTGCTTCACCAGGAGAGGGGAGTTTTCGAAGGACAACAACAAAATTACCAACTTCACTTTACATGGGGACAAGTTCATTTGAAGAGACAATATTGTTAACGTTAACGCTAAAATGAAAGCTCTAGTCTTTTTTCTTAGCCCGTGCCTCGTGTACAATACACCCCCTTTCATTTCTACAAATCCCACGACGACACACAAGTTTTTTTACGTTGGAGCAATTACACTCCGAGGTTTCGAGTTTCACAGTTACTTCTCGAAACATTTCAGAGAAATAAGCAAAGGGAAAAACATCTTTATTTAGGAAATGAGACTACATAAGTTTCGTAAGAGAGTTTGATGAAGGCTGAAAGTAAAATGTTTTAGAAGAAAGATAAAAGTCAGATACAAGCCTTGTAATAATTTCCCCAAAATAACATAAAATCTTTCAACAGACACAATTGCTCTCTAGCTAACGAAACAATAAGATAGTGGTTTGGGTTTTGATTTTTTTCGTTTTTGCTAATGTAATAAAGATATTCTACTTGGCCTTTTCAAACAAGAGCTCCTCAATGAGCGCAGCTGCTTGCTCAACTGTGGCGATTGACTGTGCTTTCTCCTCCGCCATTTCAATCCCGAACTCTTCCTCTAGTCCCATCACAATCTCCACCTGAAATCCAAAACGCCGAGTCATGAGTATGTGCACACGTTCGAATCCATTTTGAATTTGATAAATGCATTGCTTGTGAAGTATGTGTTTGAGTATGTCCTATATATTTGCCTGTATCAGTAACAATACTAAAGAGCTGCGTATAAGGAGACACAGCGACCCTTTACAAGACTTGCAATCTAAAACATTCGACAATATGAGCTTGAAAGCAGGATACAATTTTTAAGAGGCATTGATTAAGCATCAATAAGTCCAATGAACAATCCCATTTCAAAAGTTGAATCCAATTATTAGACATCGAGAAGGTTGTTAAGCTATACCGTATCAAGGGAATCAGCACCAAGTGCAGCAAATTTGGTGGCAGCAGTAATTTCGTCAGCCTCTTTAAGTGAGAGTTGCTTTCTGACAACTGCACACACCTTGTCCACTGTCTCAGGTTTTGCCTGTTTACACAACAATAAAAAAATGGAGATATATATCAACCAATCACCCAAACGTATCAAAGAGCCTAATCACATTGTTGAACAGGCTCGAGAAAGCAAAAAACAAAGTCTTACAGCGCAGGAAACAGTCAAGCGGGTAGGAAGCTGGCGGAGATTAAAAGAAAGACTGCTTCTTCTTCCATTGCTAAAGCTTTTAACTTGACTAGCCGCGATCGCCTGCCATCAGTACAAAGTTAAACTCGTAATGCAAAGCATCAAACCAAAATAACGAAACAATCTACGAGAGAAGTTAAACAGAAGCAACTAAAATCTATGTGATTCAATTCGACGAGAAATCAACAATTATTCCGGTGATTAGCAACGGAGAATAGTAAAACAGATTCATCAGATCTACAGAGCCAAAGTTCCAGAAAACTAAATCATAGAGCCACCTAAACAAATCAACCTAGAACTCAGAAAACGATTCTGCAAATTAGATCTACAATTGAAGAAGAAGAACAACAATCAATCAGATCAGATCTACAGCAAAACAAGTAAAACAAGATGAGAGATTCGAGGGAAGAGAGAGACCAGTTGGCGAGGACGAGCTTGAAGGGAAATAGAAGCAGAAGCAGCAATGGAAGCCATAGAACGAATGAATCGTAGAGAGATCGGAGTGAGATTGAAGGAGGCGGAGAAGACGAAGAGATGAGAAACAGTGAGAGTGAAGAACCAAGTGGGAGAGGTTTTATAGTCACAAACTCGCAACAACCAAAACAAACAAAAAAATAAAAAATCTGAGATTCCAATGAAAGTGAACGCAACAGACACAGACAAGTCAGGTGGAGTTGGGTGCTTTGGCAGATGCAGGTTGGAAAATAAAACCTATTGACAAGAAACAAAATGCAAAATATTAAGAAATCTTTATATGTTTTTTTATCTGTTTATACATTTTATGCCTTTTAAATTTAATTTGTAAATTCTACTACGTCTTTTTACAAAAAAAAAAATCACAAAGATTTTTTACATTTAATTATGTTTTACTGTTTAAATTTTTTTTATACGAAAACAATTTCAGAAAATTTATTCGTGCAATTGTATAATTTTGATTACTATTTTATTGTGTTATTATAAAGTTTACGTTGTCATTTCTGTTATGTCTGTAATCAATTTACATTCATTTTGTACGCATCAATTTACTATGTGTAAATACATTTTTACCATTTTATTTTCATTGTATGTTGAATAACATGTAAATATTAATAATCAGACTATTCTCAACATAAATGTATTAATGTGCATGGGTCATAATCTTAGCGGTTTTTGTTAGTGTTGTTATTGCAATAACATCAACATTTGAACTCACGCATTGTATGTTATTGAAAAAATAACGAACATTTAGATAATTTTAAAATTTGCAATATTACAATCTAACTAATTAAATAAACCGAAATAACACTTTTTCAATAGTGGTTTACTACATTTGTTTTGCTTATTTAAACTGGATCATTTGTAACCTCTCTAGTCAAAAATTTCCGAAAATCTCAAAATTTTGAGTGAAAGTCTATTCATTAAACCCAGCCACGACTATATAAAGGTGTCTCACCGGAATTCTTCATCACCAGTGTAACAAAGACCTTACACCACTAGCAGCTTTCTTTGAAGGCTAACAAGGCTAGCAACTGAGAAGAGTTTGAGACTTCGACTCTTGAAAAGAGAAAAACCAACTGAGAAGAGTTTTTTCTTTTTTCAGGTTCTAAGTTTGTCTATGAGGTGTAAACTTAGTGGCTTTAGCTTATGGTAGACTGCTTTTTATTTTGTGACAAAATTTCTCTTTAGTGAATTAAATATATTTTTAATTAATAACTTATGTGATAGACTTTTTTTTAAAAAAAGGTATATGTCTAGGAATTTTCGCTCTTGACCTGAAAAACAATTTACATTTGTGAATAAAAAGCAATATAGCATCTCTTGGTGCCAATGTGAAATGTTTTTCTTATCTTACTTTTGCACCAGAAAAAGTAAGTGTGGTTCAACTTTCAACTGATGACATGAAGACAAAATCTCTATATTGTGGAACTATATGGTTTTGACACCAATGATATACATATACTAGTAAGTAGTAACAAATACACTTTAAAAAAATAAAATTATATAACAACATATTCGATCTGAACTACCAGCTAATGCAGAGAATGGTAAGTGTGGTAATTACGATCCGTTACAAGTTGAATTATATATGGCAAATGGCGACTAAAATTCTCGAAAATGTTGAGTTCATACACTTCATACAACTTCAATTTTCTTGATAAACATGTTGCCCAAAACTCTTATTATTAGGATATTTAATTTAATATGCCTCGTACCTGAATTTTCGGGTACGATTTCAGATTATAATTCCAACAATTCAACTATTTTATGGATTGCCAATTAAGTATATATGTATCTATTTAAATCATTTTAATAGTTGAAAAACGAATTTTAAAAAAATGTCTGACCAAAAAAGAAATAAATAAATAAAAAAGATAGGTTTTATTGAATTCTATATATTACAAAGGCACGCAATATACAGTATATATATATAGACATATCAACTTCCATGATGTAATATTACATGTAATAAACTTATAAAATTCACCCATCTAGAGTCTACACACATATATATGCCACCACACCCTCCATGGCTGAGTTTTTAATGGATGTTTTGAAACGACTGGCCTTGTTCTCGCTCAACAGTTGTCTACTTCCCAACTTGAACATTTAATTTGAGTTCTTATATATGTTACCACCAGCTTCTCTCAATAATTAATTATTCTTTTGTGGCTTGGAGCTCGAGGAATTTGGAGGTGAAGCCCACATGGCTCGATTTGGCCTGACCCATCCACCAGCGACAATCATAGTTGGTGTTTCATTGTTTTGCTTTTGACCTATCTTTCTCTCTGAATCATTATGCTTCCATTTTGGGATCTTCTTAGTTGTGTACTTCTGCTTTGATTCACCTTCATACTCCCTTGAGCCGGCCTGCCTTTGTGTTTGCCTATGACCTATAACCAAATTGACCGACTTCTCTACCCGAGCAACTACACGATCAGCTTTGAGATGATGATCCACCATTTTGCAAGGGAGTGAATTAAAAAGATGTCTTGTGAGTATCAAAGTTGGGAAGAAATAAACACACATCTCCCTTTTTTATATTGCTTACACTTGAACCATGGTAGAAGGCAAGATTCTACACTCAAGAATCATATTCCTCTACTTTTAATATCATACGTACAACAAAGAAAAGAGAAAATCAAATCGTACTTTCACAATTTGAAGTACCATATTTATATGCTCGAATCTTTTGCCATCTATATTTGCATGATATTTGAAACTAAAAGAATCAATTAATAATTCTAATTTAAGATCAAGAAAAACAAATTAAATATGTAAGTATCTTATACTCATTGTTTTATTTGATGATTAGAGAAATAGATATACTTTTCGTTTAGGACAAATATTATTAACATAAAAATATATTCAATTAATAAGTTAATGGGATTACTTAGCAAGATTTACTATTCCTCCATATAATTAAAGATTTTCGGTGTAAGTCACAAAAACACTACCATGGCGGACCCAACCCAAAGTCCCTTCTTGAAGATATCTTCAGACTTCATGCAAGCTAATCCTCAACGATCCGATCTTAAAGCGTCTTCTATTTCCCTTGACAATTAGAGTCTCACTTGCTTTTGAGTGGTCGAATTTCAGCATATTTGAAGTTCTCTAGTGAATACAAACCTAGTCTGAACCAACAAATCAACAACCAGAAATTCATCCCATGCAATTAATATTTGTTTATAATTTTTGGTAATAATATATTATTAATTGTGTATTATTATTACTTTTTAACAAAAATAAAAATATATATATTATCTCGTAAACTGCATTGGACGATACCACATTCATTTCCATGCACGATTTATTTGTCGAATACCCAAAAATAGAAAATGAAGAAGCATGTGAAGACAAGTGCATGGTACGAGATCAGTATGGACATGTGACCATAGTTGTTAAAATTGAGACGGAAGGACTTAAAGCAAGGAATATGAATACATCCAAGAATCTATGCTTCTTGCTTTGCTTCTCTTCCTTCTTTACCGTTAAAAACCTTGCGGAACCTATTTGAACACGTCTTTCGTGTGACCTAACCCACTACAAACACATTACACCAAACCTAACTTTTGTTTGTTTATCATTATAGTTAGCGATACAAAGAATTAATCTTATGAGAAAAACAAAAAGATATTAATCATAAAGAGAGACGGAATAATAGATAAACAATAGTGAAAAGCTTCTGTTTCTTTAGCGACTAGTGAATTAACTGCGTAATCTTGATAACGACTCCAAGAACAAATAAAAACCAAAAGAAAAATAGTTCAATTTTATATGTGAAATTAGACATCTCTGAACGTAGTTTGAAATATATTTCTTCATACAATTTGTTCTAGTGTACCTTCAAAAATAAAAGAAAAAAGTAAAAAATTCTTTATAGAATGTGAATCTGAGTCACTTCAGAAATTATTTTTTAGTTATTTTAGTATCTTATTTCTTACTTTTATTTTAGAGGAGATAGATATTAAATATTAAAAAATTCTTATTAATTATATTATTAGTTAAGTGAATATTTTTTTCTTCTTCTTAATTTGTAGATCATAATTATGGATACATATTGGATTTAACATGTATAAAATACCCATTTAGCAATTGACTAAAAACATTCTCTATTCCATATATTACAATTTTAAAACTTACCTATTACAAATGCTTTGTCTTTTCCCATTTTGTATTGCAGTACAGATTTCTTGCTATAAAGACATCATAATACTTTTTTTTTTCTGTGCACCACACAAGAAAGAATACAAAGTTCTTTATTTTTCCGTTTCAAGTAGTTTAGGTGTCTGATTGTCTACCTCTTGTAAACCCCACTTCCTTAATATGGAGGTTTGAAATTGAAGTCCGATGGAAATTTAAAAATTCTTTTCTACTAAAGATTTATTTTATTATTTTTAGCACTTTCTATGAAATACATTTCTAAAACGAAACCGAAAGAAAGAAGAAATATTAATAATCTTTCTTTTTTAAAAAAAATTGCTTTGTCTGTTCAAAAACTTTTGTAAGATATTTTTAAAGTTTCAATCTTTTTAAAATTATTTTTTATTTTTTGGTAATCGTTTCTAAGAAATCTCTCCTCCCGTTGCCTGTGGACTGCCTGAATCAAAAGACAATGGCAACATGTTCTTCAAGCTTATTGGTGTTACCAAATTTGAGATTGAGTTCTAACCAAAGACGCAATTTCAAGGTAAGAGCTCAAATCTCTGGTGAAAACAAGAAGGCGACATCATTGGAACCAGTGAACAACAACGGTTCGGTCTCTTTGTCTACTACTGTTCAAAACCAAAAAGGGGCAAATGAAGTGAATGGGAAAGGGAAATCCAAGAGAAAGATAGTGAGTGATGAAATTGAGTTGTTATGGGATGATGGGTATGGCTCCAAATCTGTTAAAGATTACTTTGCTGCGGCTAAAGAGATTTTGAAGGCTGATGGTGGTCCTCCACGGTGGTTTAGTCCCGTTGATTGTGGTCGACCTGTTGAAGATGCTCCTACGTTACTCTTCTTACCTGGTAAAACAAAATCAGTGATTTATAAGAATCAATGGTTTTTGAGCTTTGATTGTTGAAATTGCTTGACCTATGTGAGGTTTGTGTGTGCTTCATGAGCTAAAAATTTACTATTCTTCCAAAGTTTGAAACTTTGTATTCATTTTCTCACTTCTTTGTGTGTTTCATGGAGGAAAGGTTGAATCTGTAGGCTGTTTTGTTGAATTACTGTTTTCTTATCTCATGTATCTGATTCTAAATCTTCGTTTCAAAGTTCCAAGCTTTTAGGATAATGCTTTATTGTTTAGGCTGTATTTTGAATTCTAGTAATGGTTTTTTTTACTGTTTTTCAGTGTCAAGTATCTGACTCTCTGATTATCGCTTCAAAGTTCCAATTTTTGGACTTTCGTAATGCCTGATGGATTAATATTTTATGCAGGGATGGATGGCACAGGGATGGGCCTTGTTCCACATCACAAAGCTCTTGGCAAGTATGTTCACTATTTTTGTTAAGTCTAGTTTCTCTGGAAATGACATTGGTCTAAGAATGTGGAAATGTAAATATATAAACTTGAATACTTAATGCAGAAGCAAGAAAACTAATCCAAACAAACTGACACTTCATATTATGTTGAATCTCGTTTTTAATCACACAAGTGTTTGCAGTCTAAACTGTTGTTCTTGTATTTCCTCAATACAGGGCTTTTCATGTCTCGTGCCTGCATATTCCTGTACTTGATCGAACTCCATTTGAAGGTAATAAAAAGATAGCGATATATACATTTGGTTATGAAGATTTTATACAGTAGCTGTCCCTTTAAGATCATAGAATAGTTCTTCGCTGGCTTGTGTTTTCTCTTTTAGATGCATGTGCTGTGTATAAATACATTTCTACAAGTATATATGTACATACAACAATACTTAGATTACTTGCACTCAGTTCATTGTCTTTGACATCAAATAGAAGATTTTTACAAATGAATATTGACTTCCAAATGGATAGAAATATCTAACTAGTGATTCTGTATAAGGTCATTAGTTGTTTACTTGATTTTCTCTGAATGTTCTCTTCTGTTGGTTTTACCATAAAGGGCTTCTGAAAGTAGTCGAAGATGTTTTGAGGCAGGAGCAGGCTACACGTCCTAATAAGCCGATATATCTCGTGGGCGATTCCTTTGGAGGATGCCTGGCTCTTGCTGTTGCTGCTAGAAACCGTTCGTTAGACTTGGTGTTGATACTAGTCAACCCAGGTCAGCAAACATTTATTTAATTTTGTAGCTTTGTATCTAAACGCATACTTGCATATAAGCTTTTATGAATGACCAAACACGTTTTCTCCTTTTTTAGCTACATCATTTGATAGGTCACCGCTACAGCCGTTGCTGCCTATATTAGAGATGGTGCCAGAGGAGCTTCATTTTACTGTTCCATATGCTCTAAGCTTTATTATGGGTACATGAACTGATGTTTATTGTATAAGTTAATTAAGTCCCCTTTTGTCTTCTTAAATTGTCTTTACTTAAGCTTTCTTGGATTTATAGGTGATCCGATAAAGATGGCGACACTTGGTATCGACAACCAACTTCCAACAGGAGTAAAAATTGAAAAGTTGAGACAAAGGCTTACTAAAACAATGCTCCCGCTTCTCTCTGTGAGTGTTCTTTAAATGCATTTACTTTGTTCTGTTTCTATAAAAGATAACATCTTTTCTAACCATTCATTTTCAGGAGCTCGGTGGAATTATTCCACGGGAAACCTTACTTTGGAAGCTTAAGTTACTGAGATCTGGCTGTGCTTATGCCAATTCCCGCATCCATGCTGTTCAAGCTGAAGTCTTGGTCCTTGCTAGGTAATCTTCTTTCTTATGGTATAACATTTCTTCTCTCTTCTTTATTTGTGGTCTATGAAAGAAATACCACAACCTGGCTTACAATGAGCGACATATTATCAAGAAAATAGAAATGACTTCGGATTTCATCGACTTTCAGTGGAAAGGACATGATGCTTCCTAGCCAAGAAGAAGCAAAGCGGCTTCACGGGTTACTTAAAAACTGTTCAGTTCGATGCTTCAAGGACAATGGGCATACCCTTTTATTGGTAATTTAACATAGTAATTTACATACTAAATTACTCTTGAGTTTCCTTTTGTTCCGGATGGTAGGTGAAGCTATTAAGTAGTATTAGAGTAATTTCTTACAAGAAGAGAAAAACACAGAGTAGTATGACTATTTATTCATTGACATACTACCATTTATTGTCCCAGGAAGATAGCATCAGTTTGCTCACAGTTATAAAAGGTACAGGCAAGTACCGGCGGTCCTGGAGATATGATTTGGTTTCTGATTTCTTGCCTCCAAGTAAGGGAGAACTTGCTTACGCCCTTGATGAAGTGCTTGGGTAACTTTGCTAAGCCTTCCTTGACTCTATTTCTCTTAGAAAAAAGTTCCATCTACTAAATATTCAAAAACTTTCTCCAAAACAGTTGACACTACAAGTTAATGTGTCTCGTTCCTTGATCTCCTCAAATGAGCAAAAGAGAACCAAATGTACTTAGCTTCATGTGATTTATCTGGTCTGATTTTATTCCTTGTGATATGCAGATTCTTGCGAAATGCTGTTGGTTCTGTGTTTTTTTCAACTATGGAAGACGGGAAAATAGTGAAGGGACTTGCTGGTGTTCCAGATAAAGGTCCGGTGCTACTTGTTGGTTACCACATGTTGATGGGTCTTGAACTTGGTCCAATGTCCGAGGCGTTTATAAAAGAGAAGAACATTCTCTTTCGTGGAATGGCCCATCCGGTTCTGTATTCTGATAATGATCCAGCTAAGGCGTTTGATTATGGTGACTGGATTAAAGTATTTGGTGCCTATCCTGTCACCGCAACCAATCTATTTAAGCTGTTAGATTCTAAATCTCATGTCCTTCTCTTCCCTGGTGGTGCACGAGAGGCTCTCCATAACCGGGTTAGCCATCTTTCAATTCTTTTTTTTTCTAGTTTGGTTTAAGAAAAATTAGTAGCCAAAAGGAGAGTGGTTCCACCCACTTGACGGTGAAATCAAAGTCTTGACTATGCAGTTGAACCTGTTTAAGCTCAAATAATACTAAAATGATTTGGTTATCTGAGATCTTCTGTTTCTTTGTCCTAATAGAAGTGTGTACTTAATTTATTAACCTGGTGGTGTTGTTAGAATTTCTGATGATACATATACTACTTTCTATGACATTGCAGGGTGAACAATACAAACTAATTTGGCCTGAACAGCAAGAGTTTGTAAGAATGGCAGCACGGTTTGGTGCAACAATAGTGCCGTTTGGAACAGTTGGTGAAGACGACATAGCTGAAGTAAGCTTCCTGTCACAGAAAAACTTCCCAAAAAATTTGAATTTCGTGTGCTCAGTTATTGAAAATAGTCATTTATAAATATATTTTTCTTTTGCTATTGCAGTTGGTTCTTGATTACAACGACCTGATGAAGATCCCTATTCTTAATGACTATATCACGGAAGTTACTCGCGATACCAAACAATTTAAATTGAGGTAACATTGTTTTTCATATAACTGAAATAGATGCTAATGAGTGTAGTTGTTACTAGTCAAAGATTGATGAGTACTATTGTTTGTGATGATAGGGAAGAGTCAGAGGGAGAGGTGGCAAACCAGCCACTCTACCTACCAGGACTCATACCGAAAGTCCCGGGTAGGTTCTATTACCTGTTTGGGAAACCGATAGAGACAAAGGGAAGACCAGAGCTTGTAAAAGACAAAGAAGAAGCAAATCAAGTTTACTTGGAGGTAAAGGCGGAGGTAGAGAATAGTATAGCCTACCTGTTGAAGAAACGAGAGGAAGATCCATACAGAAGTGTCTTAGACAGATTAAACTACAGTTTGACGCACACTACCGCAACTCATGTTCCATCTTTCGAGCCATGATTCGAACAAAAAAAAAAGGGTAAGTTTAGTCTTGTTACATACACAAAAGAAAACAAAAAAATTGTTGTGTCATAATGTCTCGTATAGAATTTTTTATGTATATTCCATTTCTTATATAGATGAAAACATTATTTACTCGAGTGAAAGAACTTCATAAATTTACATTTGCTTGATTCTTGCTCGAATGTATTTCATATTACGTGATAATTTCAAAGTAAATAATTAGAAAAAATTTAATTCGTGAGCTAACCAAAGTCTAAAATCAATTTTAGCTTTGAAAAAATTGAGAGTGTGATTTGTTACCAAAATTAAAAAAGCTGAGAAAGAGAAGGATGAGAGAGAGTGTGGTGATGTGTGCGAAAGAAGAGACTCGATTTAGGGCCACGAATTGGCGCGAATTCGTAGGGAAGAAACACCGAACTCGGCGAAGAAGAAGAACATTATGCCACTCTCTGAATTTTTCATTCACTATTCTCTCTTCCCGTTTTTTCCGTTTTCTACACCTCTTTCGATCGAATCTCAGTTTTTTGGTGACTCGATTTCGTTTAATTTTGTTCTGCTTTACCCTAATTCTCGAGGCTCTGTGGACTTATGCAGTTGTTTCGTTTCGTTTTTGGGTAATTTGAGTGGTGTTGAATTGTGATTTTGGGGTTTCTCGATGTGTTTATTTAGGAATTTACATAATCTTATAGCTTCCTTGTGTAACAAGTCAGTTTCTGTGAAATCTACCCATGGATAGGGTTTCATTCAGCTGAGCATTGCATTTGAAGCTTCCAAATGGTATGTCATTCATTCATTTATTTAAAATATTGTTTATGCAACATTGAGATTCGAACCGGAGATTTTTCAATTTCTCGATTAGTAGCATGTAGGCTTGAAATCTAAGAGTGGAAGAACAATGAGATGAGAAATTCAGTGACTCTGTTCTTAGATTAGTATATTACTCGGTATTCACATTGAGTATCTAATTACTAAATGTCGTAGATCGCCTATCAAAACGCTAGTTCTTTGTTCATAAAATTGCAGGGAACTCCGGTTAACATCATTGTAGGCTCTCATGTTTGGATTGAAGATTCTGATGTGGCTTGGATTGATGGTCTGGTTGAAAAGATCAATGGACAAGATGTTGAGGTTCAAGCCACAAACGGAAAAAAGGCGAGTTAAAAACATATTTGAGTTTCCATATAATTGAAGCCTGGAATACACTGAAGCTGATTTGCTAATTTTTTGTTTCTGTGTAGATCACTGCAAAGTTGTCAAAGATATACCCAAAAGATATGGAAGCACCTGCAGGTGGAGTTGATGACATGACAAAGCTATCTTATTTGCATGAGCCTGGTGTTCTTCAGAACTTAAAGATCAGATATGAACTTAATGAAATTTATGTTAGTACCTAAATTTTTTCTTTACTTTTTGGATCTTAAGACTCTGCCTTTCTTGACAGTTTCTTGCATTGTCTTGACAGACGTACACTGGAAATATCCTTATCGCTATTAATCCATTTCAACGACTGCCGCATATTTATGATGCCCATATGATGCAACAGTACAAGGGAGCACCATTTGGAGAATTAAGTCCTCATGTTTTTGCAGTTGCTGATGTTGCGTACAGGTGCTCTTATTTGTCAGCTTTTAACCTTATTATATACTTGTGGTTTGTGTTGTAAGCTGAGATGCGATATTTACGTTCAGGGCAATGATCAATGAGGGCAAAAGCAATTCTATTCTTGTAAGTGGTGAGAGTGGAGCAGGTAAAACTGAGACCACGAAGATGCTTATGAGATACCTTGCATATCTTGGAGGTCGTGCTGTTACAGAAGGCCGGACAGTTGAACAACAAGTTCTTGAAGTATGATGTTCTAATCAATCTGGATTGTCTTTTAGATTCTCCTTTTACGTTTCTGCAATCTTGATTACATAATCTTTCACACACCGTGATAATACGCCTGTAACTTCTGCTTGCAGTCAAATCCTGTCCTTGAGGCCTTTGGTAACGCCAAAACTGTCAGGAATAACAATTCCAGGTGAAAAAACCTATGCATAATTCATTGTGTGGTCTTACAAAATTTTGTTAGAATTTGAGCTGATAGTTAATTTGTTTTCTCACAGTCGATTTGGTAAATTTGTTGAAATCCAATTTGATAAGCAAGGAAGAATATCTGGAGCTGCAGTAAGGACGTATCTACTAGAGAGGTCTCGTGTCTGTCAGATTTCTGATCCAGAGCGCAATTACCACTGTTTTTATCTTCTATGTGCTGCACCACAGGAGGTATACTCACCAGGAAGTCTTTGTTAATTCTGATTGTCATTGAAAACTCTTGGCATAACATTATAGAACTAGCAGGAGCTCGAAAAGTACAAGTTGGGTCATCCCAAGACGTTTCATTATCTGAACCAGTCGAAATGCTTCGAACTTGTTGGTATAAGTGATGCTCATGATTACATTGCGACAAGAAGAGCAATGGATATTGTCGGGATGAGCGAAAAGGAACAGGTAAGCTTGTGTATGAAAGTGATCTTCTGATGCATTTTGGTATTTATTTTGATCCGTCACCCTCTATATAAATCAACAGGAAGCAATTTTCAGAGTGGTTGCTGCAATTCTCCACCTTGGCAACGTCGAATTTACCAAGGGAAAAGAAGTGGATTCATCAGTTCCCAAAGATGACAAGTCGAAATTTCATCTTAACACAGTGGCAGAACTTCTCATGTAAGTAAATATTTTTGTCCCGAGAAGACTTGGTTGTTGTTCTCAATACATGCACTAACTAGACCTCTCATTTTAGGTGCGATGTAAAGGCGCTTGAAGATGCACTGTGTAAACGTGTTATGGTCACACCTGAGGAAGTTATCAAGAGAAGTCTAGATCCTCAGAGTGCTTTAATCAGCAGAGATGGTCTAGCTAAGACTATCTATTCTCGGTTATTTGATTGGTAAGTGGCTGGTTTAATAGGTATTTTGTCACTAGTAACACTACACAAGTATTGGTGATTGACAGATTTGATTCTAAGTTAACATCTCTAGTTATTTGCAGGTTGGTAGAAAAGATCAACGTCTCAATTGGCCAAGATGCGACTTCTAGATCACTCATTGGAGTCCTGGATATATACGGATTTGAGAGCTTTAAAACAAATAGGTAAGGAATGTCTACTGCGCCAAGGTTCAGAACTAAACTTCCGTTAGATTTTTGTGTTTCCACTGCTAATAGCGATCTCCTGCAGTTTTGAACAGTTCTGTATTAATTTCACAAATGAGAAGTTGCAGCAACATTTCAATCAGGTAATTTCTTGATTGTAGTGTAAACCATTTCCCCTGAGTTTCACAGATTAGGCTTTTGGGGTTTACAAGTTTCTATTGCTGTTTTCAGCACGTTTTCAAGATGGAACAGGAGGAATACACAAAAGAAGCAATAGATTGGAGCTACATTGAATTTGTGGATAACCAAGATGTTCTCGATCTTATCGAAAAGGTTATTTCTGATCAATATCACATTTTTGTCTGGTCTTTAAATTGGGACTCCGAAATGACAATGCAATCTAAATATTTCATCTTTCTCACTCAAAAAGAAAAATTTCCATCTGCAGAAGCCTGGTGGAATTGTGGCTCTCCTTGATGAAGCTTGGTAATATTAACATCAATCAACTTGAGTTGTGTATGTAACTTGAGTTATGTTCATTTTATCTTATTTTGAACAATGTTTCTTGGTTCTTCAGCATGTTTCCGAAGTCGACCCATGAAACATTTGCGAACAAGCTTTATCAAACTTTTAAGACACACAAGAGGTTCATCAAGCCAAAACTCTCTCGAACAGATTTTGCTGTTGCCCATTATGCTGGAGAAGTAGGGTCTTTTTTCCTTCAAAGGAAACTTAACATTGTACAACACAATCAACTGTCTTATAGGTTTCTTATTAGTACTTTTGTTTTGTGGAATATCATTTCAGGTCCAGTATCAGTCTGATCTATTTCTAGACAAAAACAAGGATTATGTTATCCCTGAACATCAAGATTTGTTGGGTGCTTCCAAGTGTCCTTTTGTTGTGGGTCTCTTTCCTCCGCTCCCGGAAGAAACATCTAAATCTTCAAAGTTTTCTTCCATTGGCTCTCGCTTTAAGGTAGATAGGCTTAATTCTCTGAAAGTATTCCAATGTCGGGTATTAAGTGTGCTTTCTCGATTGATGCAGTTGCAACTCCAGCAACTGATGGAAACATTAAACTCTACCGAGCCTCACTACATCAGATGTGTGAAGCCCAATAACCTTTTGAAGCCTGCCGTATTTGAGAATGTAAACATTATGCAGCAACTTCGGTGTGGTGTAAGTAATAGATGAAAAATGATTCCAACTGTGGTGTTGTTCTAGACTTATTGAGTATTACAAATTTTCATTTATCAAACAGACATTGTTGGTTTGTATTTGTGTAGGGTGTTTTGGAAGCGATCAGAATCAGTTGTGCGGGGTATCCCACTCGTAAACCTTTCTTTGAGTTCATTAACCGTTTTGGACTTCTATATCCTCGAGCTCTAGAAGGGAAGTAAGTGAATCCTTTCGTTCTGTTGATCCAATTATAACAAATATCTTGGAACTAAACAGTGTGTATACTGCTTGTTCCTGAACAGCTACGAGGAGAAGGCTGCAGCGCAAAAGATCTTAGACAATATTGGACTCAAAGGATACCAGGTTTTGATTTTAAGTGTCTTTTTCTTCGTTCAACCATTATCTAATACTAATGATGCCATGGAATATGGTTCAATGATCGTTGGGTAATGCAGGTTGGTAAAACAAAGGTGTTTTTAAGGGCGGGTCAGATGGCTGAACTCGACGCGAGAAGAACTATGGTTCTCAGTGCTGCTGCCAAAAAAATTCAGAGACGAATACGGACTCATCAGGCCCAAAGACGGTTCATTTTACTAAGAAAAGCCACCATATCTCTCCAAGCCTTATGCAGAGGTGAACCATCTGATTCATCTTATAGTCTCTTAATCCCTCTCTTGTGTACTTTCTCTTGGTTAGAATTTAGAAGCAAAAATGTTTTTCTCATAGTTTGATTGAATGATTTCTAGATATAAGATGATTAATAAGTTTCTATTCTTTGCGAAAATTATAGGAAGACTTTCTTCCAAAATTTTCGATAACTTGAGACGACAAGCTGCTGCTGTGAAGATTCAGAAGAATGCTCGGAGATTACATTCTAGAAAATCATACAAAAACCTCCATGTAGCGGCGCTTGTTGTACAAACAGGTTTAAGAGCAATGGCTGCTCATAAACAGTTTAGATTCAGGAAGCAAACAAAGGCTGCTACAACTATTCAGGTTTATATATCTGTGGGAATATACATTGGTCAGCTTATCTAATTTTGGGAGTTTTCTTACTAACGCATTAACATATTATAAATTGCAGGCTCAGTTCCGTTGTCACAGAGCAACTTTGTACTTCAAGAAGCTTAAGAAAGGAGTGATCCTGTCTCAGACACGATGGAGAGGCAAACTTGCAAGGAGAGAACTTCGACAGCTCAAAATGGTACGTGGGTGCACTTTGTACGTTCACTGTGTAATTGCCACTTTTAGGGACTTTTGAAGATGAAATAGAGAGTTCTTTATTTTTCTTTCATGTTTTGCCTATTGATAAGCTGGTTGCCATGTATGTGATCTTCTGGTAAACTATTATCCTAAGCATACTCATCAACACTTTTTGTTATCTTCAGGCTTCAAGGGAAACAGGCGCACTGAAAGAGGCAAAGGATATGCTCGAAAAGAAAGTCGAAGAACTCACATACCGTGCACAGTTGGAGAAACGCTCAAGGGTATTTGATACAGAAAAATGATTTTGATTGATAAATATATTTGTTTTCGGTAGGATGATATTGAAGCAAACATATAATAAACCTTGTCAGGTTGACCTGGAAGAAGAAAAGAATCAGGAGATAAAAAAACTGCAGAGTTCATTAGAGGAAATGCGGAAGAAAGTGGATGAAACAAATGGGCTTCTTGTTAAGGAACGTGAAGCTGCTAAGAAGGCCATTGAAGAAGCGCCTCCTGTTGTAACAGAAACGCAAGTTTTAGTTGAAGATACCCAGAAGATTGAAGCATTGACAGAAGAAGTGGAGGGTCTAAAGGTACTCCCTCCTTGTCCAAACTTAAATCTCGTATTCATTGGCGATCAGATTGGTTTATCCTTTCGCTAGGTTTTTTGTTGGTTATTAAAATGCCTGAATTCGACTCTTAGTGTATTGTTGCAGAATAATGTATGGAGCATTAGTAATCATTTGTGTAACAACAGGCTAATCTTGAACAAGAGAAACAAAGGGCCGATGATGCAACAAGGAAATTTGATGAAGCTCAAGAGTCTAGCGAGGACAGAAAGAAAAAGTTGGAAGACACAGAGAAAAAAGCTCAGCAGCTCCAAGAGTCCGTGACAAGGTAAGTCAATATCAAATCATTAATTTCTTAATAGTAGGAAGTAAATAATGGTATAGATCTTGGTCACATGTATTAATGGAAATTCGTGACACTGTTGCGCTGAAATTTGTAATCATGATGGTCAGGCTGGAAGAAAAATGCAACAATTTAGAATCAGAGAATAAGGTGTTACGACAACAAGCTGTGTCCATTGCACCAAATAAGTTTCTCTCTGGCCGGTCCAGGTCGATTTTACAGGTACGGATAATATACCAAGAAAACTGTTGGCCTCCATTTGTTTTGTTTTTCTATCTGAAGTTAATGACTTCCATATGTGCATAAAAACAAAACAGAGAGGTTCAGAAAGTGGTCATCTATCAGTTGATGCAAGGCCAAGTTTGGTAAGTACCTCGATATGTCTAACAAATATTGTCTTGCATGTTTTGTGGAGTTCTCTTAATCGTGCTATTCTTCTATTTGGGTTTCATTTAATTTGAATCAGGATTTGCATAGCCATTCAATTAACCGAAGGGATCTCTCTGAAGTGGACGATAAGCCACAGAAATCACTAAACGAGAAGCAGCAAGAAAACCAAGAGCTGCTTATTCGCTGCATCGTTCAACATTTGGGTTTCCAAGGGAAACGACCTGTTACAGCATGTATCATATACAAATGCTTATTGCAATGGCGGTCATTTGAAGTTGAAAGAACTAGTGTCTTTGATAGGATCATTCAGACAATAGGACAAGCTATTGAGGTTTGTTTGTGCTACTATACTATTTTGAGATACGAAAATGAAAGTTATGGATTTCGGACTGGTAGTGATTGCATTTTTTTTCTCATTCAGACGCAAGACAACAACAATATACTAGCATATTGGTTATCCAATGCCTCGACATTGCTTTTACTCCTCCAACGCACGCTTAAAGCTAGTGGAGCAGCAGGAATGGCTCCACAGCGCCGTCGCTCATCTTCTGCCACTCTCTTTGGGAGGATGACTCAGGTGTGTGTGTGGCCAACTAATATATAAACTTCATCATATCAGATGCATCACAAGTTTTAACTTGTCAATGTCAATCTTTCTCTAGAGCTTTCGCGGCACACCCCAAGGTGTGAATCTTGCCATGATAAATGGTGGAGTTGATACCTTAAGGCAAGTTGAGGCGAAATACCCAGCTCTCCTCTTCAAGCAACAGCTAACAGCCTATGTTGAGAAAATATACGGAATGATTCGTGATAATTTGAAGAAAGAGATTTCTCCACTCCTTGGATTGTGCATTCAGGTATATATGGCAATACATCAGTTACATGTTCAAGCAATTGCGCATTTCTTCACTGGATTTAAATCTTCTTTTGTTGGTCATATAAAATAGGCACCAAGAACCTCAAGAGCGAGTTTAGTGAAAGGGGCATCTCGTTCTGTTGGCAACACCGCAGCACAGCAAGCATTGATCGCCCACTGGCAAGGAATTGTAAAGAGCCTCACGAACTTCCTCAACAATCTGAAATCGAACCACGTGAGTTCCTAATCTAGTCATGTTATAAAAAACGGTGTTTGAGAGATTCCAAGACTTCAAATCATTTCATTGACTCTTTTTCTTAGGTTCCTCCATTCTTGGTCCGGAAGGTGTTTACGCAGATCTTCTCATTCATCAATGTTCAACTGTTTAATAGGTCTGTTGATTACCAGTCTCATTCTCAAAAGTTGCCTTGTTGTATCAATTAATAATGCGTTCTCATATCATCCTTACAGTCTTCTGTTAAGACGGGAGTGCTGTTCATTTAGCAATGGGGAATACGTAAAAGCAGGATTAGCTGAACTGGAGCACTGGTGTTACAATGCAACAGATGAATATGCGGGTTCTTCTTGGGATGAGCTGAAGCATATCAGACAGGCCATCGGGTTTCTGGTACATTTTCATGATTTGCTTGTAAACCTCAAGAGTCAGTCTCTGTCAGGGTTTATCAAAATGCAGTAATTTAATGTTGTAATAATATGCAGGTCATACACCAAAAACCTAAAAAAACCTTGGACGAGATAAGTCATGAGCTGTGTCCGGTAAGTGAATGAATTGTTTGATCTTTAGAAAGTAAGTAAATGTGGACAGTTTGATGAAATATGAAGTTGAAATTGCAGGTGCTCAGCATACAACAACTATACCGAATAAGTACGATGTATTGGGACGACAAGTATGGAACTCATAGCGTATCACCAGACGTAAGTTTGAAAAATCTGTTTTGAGTTATATGATGATAATACAGGAAAGATGCCAATCTTTGGTGTATTTTATACGATAGGTGATAGCAAATATGAGAGTACTAATGACAGAAGATTCAAACAATGCTGTTAGCAACTCTTTTCTACTGGATGACGATTCGAGGTTAGTACTCACTCATGTATTCGACCCCATATTTTAATTTCCTTTTATCAACTATGTACATGAATGATGGATTTTGTATTTTTTTGTTGTTGTTGGCAGTATTCCTTTCTCGGTTGATGATTTGTCGAAATCGATGGAGCGGATAGAGATCGGAGATGTAGAACCACCACCTCTTATCCGAGAGAATTCTGGTTTTAGCTTTCTATTGCCATGTTCTGACTAATAAAGATAAATTGGTTCAATAAGTTTACACCACCACTGTGTAGTTGTGATAATCCTACTCGATCTTTTGAATAGAGGTGACAATAAGTTCAACTTTTCATTATATACTAAGAATACAATCTTTTTGAAGCAGATCTAACCTGGTCTTATCAGAAATTATACCGTGCCACTTTTTTTTGTTTTGTTTGCAACATATTTTTCGGATCATGTATGAACTGCAAAGCAAATGTGCTGCAAAACATTTCAACATAAGTCTGTATAAAGAAAGCTGTTAAAAATAGTAAACTAAATTTTCCACGACTAAAATAAGTTCCAAAACAGTATACATACAAAAGATCTGGATTTATCGAACAAGCATATCTGGATAAGTTTTTTTTTTTGTTTTAGTTTCAAACTTGTCTAATTACCTCCTTTGACTTTCATAAGCATTCATAAACAAGTTTGAAATGGAATCAAATTGTTTTCCAATGGAGCTGTCATTGAATTGGATATAATGTCTAAGACCATTCAGTAAGCCCGAACTTTGCAAGAACTTTAAAATTGACCAATGCTAACTGAAAACTATCGTCTCGGATTTATAAATAGTAGTCACTCTCCTTCATATTAATTATAATTCAAGTCTTGCAATTTATGTAGCTGATCCCTCATGCATGCATTTGTTATAAAAACTTTGTTACTCTCTATAGATTAATTCCTGAAAACCCTAGATAAACTGTTCTCTGGTGATCTTTAGAACTAAAAGCAGTCTTGTTCAAAGCAAGAAACAAAAAAATCAGCCTTCATAGAAAATGAAACTTCTATCAACTATTTCTTCAACCTAAAAGCAGTCTTGTTCAACGCAAAAAACAAATAAAATGTTTAAAGAAAACGGACTAATCTTGCAGTTGCACTAAACTTGGAACATAAGAAGAGCTCACAAGTTGGCAAGATTGCAGCTGTGAATTGAAAACTAGTTCGATGTTGACAGCTTTGAAGTATCCACTATCTCCAACGATGCAAGCTCTCTGGTAGTACTGACAGGTCTCACGTCCTCTATATCTGTTTGTACCGAAAAGCACAGCGACCTTCTTCTCCTCATCGAAGAAAAAGCTCGTAGCATAAGAGTGAACAAAAAAGTTATCCGGTAAACCATTGATTAGTGTCATATCAATTCTCAAAAAAGTGGTCCATGATACTGCACTGGGATCAATCTTAGTCGAAATACAAATCTCTATTGTGCCAAATCTGTTGAGGTGGCTGTATAACACAGCGAGTTTCTCATTTCTAACACAAGATAGAGTCAAATATTCAAAACGACGAGATGGAGGTTTAAACAGCATAGGCAAACGTGGTCCCTTTCGACCAAAAAAGTAAGTATTTCCCTTCAAAGACACGCTATTGTGACTAAACAGTTCATGCCAATCTATATCAATATCAAGAACCCTCCATGAATCAGAGCTAAAATCGTAAACATCAATAATGACGTTTCTTGGACTCCCCTCATAAAGAAACCTCAAAATTTTGTGGTTACGGTTGTTGTCGTATCCAAGAGCAAACTTGTCATATCTGTGGAGTTTTTTTCTTGGTTGAATCAATTTCGTCTGCCCTAAATACGGATTCCATACCATAACACTCGAGTTGTCTTTGGCGATGCATAACAATAAGCCATCACAGTGATAGACTTGAGATATCTCGACTTGATCAACTTTATTAGGTATACTTATTTGCTTTATAGATAGATCAATCAAATCTTCTTCGCTACGGATTCCTTGAAGATCTAATCTCAAAGAACAAACCCTAGAATCTGTAACCATGAACTCCAAGAACTGATTCTTTGCTGCTGCTTTTTTACCTAAGATGTCATATTTCGATATAGCGTTCCACTTTTTACAAGTAGATCTCACTGCTCTTAGAGATGTCAATGGAACCCTAGAAAATATTTCTCTTACCAAATCATCCGGTAGATCGGTTACTGTCGCCATTCTTCCTCCAAGTTTTCAGCTTTCTCCACAAGTTTAATGTCTCATTGACCTATTCGGTACCCTAATATGTTTGTATATGTGTTTTGGTTGGGCTTGTAATAAAGTTTTGCTTTGGCACAGATTTTTTAAATGGGCCTATTATTTGGAAAAAAATAAACCATCGAATCCTTAACTATATCATATGGTAAAATTACGAAATCGTTTAGCAACTGATTTTCAGTTTTACTTAAAAACTACGAAGCTCTTGATTTAGTTCGTAGAGTGCACCACCACATATTTAGTAATCTCTTTATAGATCAGATGATATGTGACTAACATAAATTTCCAGAGTAGATGAGTGATGACTATATATTAATTGGGAAACTTTGACATCTATCACTTTTACGATTCCATTTCTCAAAATAAACTACTAAAGACTTTTTTTTTAAAAGGATGCAAAAGAATCCTAAGATAGAGTGTTTTGAGAAGTCTATTAGCCCATGGAACTAGAGTTTTAGCTAGCAAAAGCATATAAATTTATGGTTAGAACATCCATGGAAGGTAACTTTGTTTGAGAGTTGTCCTCTCAAAACAACTCTCTTCCTTCATCTTAATAAGAGTATCAATTTCGAATCATAGTGTTCTTGGTGACAACGAAGTAATATTTTCTCTATCAGTACCCTTGCATCATAAAGTTTTAATAATCTATCTAAGTTCTTAGTTTCTATCTTAATAAGTTTGAATCTTTCTTCTTTTGAGATTGCTTACAAAAAAATCATTCAAGAATCAATTTATAAAACCTTATATAACTTTATAAATATTTTCTATAAAATGTATTTAAAGAAATTATAAATCCTTTTGTGGTGTTTTTGAAAAAAAAAATTAGTGATAGTTATGAAATGTATCATAAAAATTGTAGTTTTCAAATTCTTCCTCAAGAATTTGATTATACGGGTTGTTGCTGAACATAGAGATGAACAAAAAGAAGATATGTGTTGAAAACATTGGAATGTTGCCAAAGTCGTCATCCTAACTAAACCAATATACCGAATGATTTATTGTTTTTGTTTTATTATCGAATTAAATACAAAAAGATTACTGTAACTGTTGAACAACCTCTAGTCTTTCTAATATATTCTGATTAATTCAACGTTATAGGTGAGGAAGGTAAGATGTTGGTAAAAGTCATGCATGGAAACAACTTCACAAGACAAAACTTTGATATAAAATAAAGTACATATAATACATGTTGGTGCATTAGTATTACTAAATACAAAGTTGTAGATCCATGGGAGATCAACAAAAAATTCACCCGGTTCTTCAAATGGAAGCCAACAAGACGAAGACAACAACACCAGCTCCCGGAAAGACAGTCTTGCTTCCGGTTCAACGGCCGATTCCGCCTCCTGTTATTCCTAGTAAGAATCGAAATATGTGCTGCAAAATCTTTTGTTGGGTGTTAAGCCTTCTAGTCATTGCATTGATCGCGTTAGCAATTGCGGTTGCGGTTGTATACTTTGTTTTCCACCCTAAACTCCCGAGTTACGAAGTCAACAGTTTACGAGTTACCAACCTTGGAATCAATCTAGACCTCTCTCTTTCCGCGGAGTTTAAAGTCGAGATCACAGCTCGTAATCCCAACGAAAAGATTGGGATTTATTACGAGAAAGGAGGTCATATCGGTGTGTGGTACGACAAGACAAAGCTATGTGAAGGCCCTATACCGAGGTTTTATCAAGGACATCGCAATGTAACTAAACTAAATGTGGCTCTAACGGGAAGAGCGCAATATGGGAACACTGTCTTGGCGGCATTGCAGCAGCAACAACAAACAGGACGTGTACCGTTAGATCTTAAAGTGAATGCACCTGTCGCCATCAAACTCGGAAATCTGAAGATGAAGAAGATTCGGATATTGGGGAGTTGTAAGCTTGTTGTTGATAGTTTATCAACGAACAATAATATCAACATCAAAGCTAGTGATTGCAGTTTTAAGGCCAAACTCTGAGATGTTCTTAGATCTAGGCGCTTTTACTTTTTATTGGTGTTAATTACTCAATTCATCATTTTCTTATGCATTTGATTCATATTTTGGATTAATGGTTTTATTCTCAATAAAAGATTGATTTTTATTTTTTAAATTACGAGAGATTTTTGAAATTTCAAAATATTGCAAATGAATGGTTCTTTTCCGCTTAACATAATTTCTATGAAGTAGTCGGAACGAGACTCTCTTCTAGAGAGAGAGAGAGTCATTCAGGAACCGACGTGCTTACATGGGAAAAAAACCTATTGCGATCTCATGTCTTTTTCCAAGGCAATCGATCCGCACATTAAAACGACGAGAAAGAAAATTAATACTAGAAGAGGGAAAAAAACATACAAGGGAACCAAATGTCGTCATCTCAACTACAAATGTTGGCTACACTGAAAGTTTTTCAATAGAGATAAGATCTTCACGGTCGAAAGCAAAAGAGCAACTCGTAACACCTATCGAGATTATAAATTCTATTGCCCATAGCATGGAATCAACTTCAGCATGAATGGTTTGGTAGTGTGAATCACATCTATACTATTTTTTCAATGGTAAAACTTTCGAAAATTACAATAGAATTGAAATATAAAATTTCGAGAAAATTCAAACGATCTCGAGTTTAATTCATCCCAAGTAAAAAAAGAAGTAAAAATCGAAGAAATTACAATGTAATCATTATCAATTAACAACATTAATTCATGTATATAAAAT